>OCTW011595076.1_pt1 | contig 21498 bp, 23 predicted proteins | sample 1539671 | NCBI WGS metagenome assembly OCTW01 (sample SAMN02144230, study PRJEB22623) | gut metagenome | biome: sheep rumen | host: Ovis aries | place: New Zealand
CCTTAATTGCCTTTAAGGCTTTTAAGGCGTAGTCATCTGTTAATTTGGTTCCGCTTCTTCCAATATAGGCTTCTAAAGCGTGAGTAAAAGCATCCATGCCAGTGGTAGCGATGATGTGTTTTGGAAGGTTAGCTAGAAGGCTATCATCCAAAATGGCGGCTTTTGGAATCAGATGACCGTCGTTGATCGCAAACTTATCGTTGGTCTTTTCATTGCTGACGACACTAGCAACAGTGGTTTCACTTCCTGTGCCAGCGGTAGTAGGTACCGCGATGAAGTAAGGAATGTCCTTTTTGACTTTCAAGACGCCTTTAAAATACGCTAGACTTTTTTGCGGCTTCAGGCACTTACAACCTAAGGCTTTACTTGCATCGATAACAGAACCTCCACCGATAGCAAGAATGCTATCGCAATGATGTTCGTGATAATACTGATAAAGACGCTCGATGGCCGCAAAGGTTGGATCTGGTTTGATATCGGTGTAGGTATCAAAGGTGATTTCGTCTTCTTTTAGTTTCGCTAGGAAGTGATCTACTTCTGGAAGAGAAATAATGATGTTATCGCTGACGATAAGAGGATGATGACATTGATTCTTGTTAAAGAGAGAAGGGATATCATTAAGAGAATGATAGACTTCCGGAATGCGGAAATTCAAAACCTTCATCGCGAGACGAAAGATTCCTTGATAGGTTCGACAATATGCTTTATGAATGATGTTCATCTTGTTCTCCTTAGCTAGACTAGTCTAAATGTAAGGCTTCCTTTTGCTTTTGAATGTTCTCTTTTTCTTGTGGAGTCAATATAGTCTTTTCAAAACGGTATTTTTGTAAGATGGCAGGGTATTTCTCATGGTCGACTTCTGACATGAACATCTTTAATGGTCTGACATACAAGAGAAAATCCCCATAGAGTCCCTGATATAGCATCATCTCTTCTTTGGTTTCAGAATGAATGGCAATGCCTTTGATTTCATAGAGATACATCGTGGAGTTAGAATCGACCGTCTCTCTTTTGAAGTGTCTTACGATATCGCCTTTATGAAGTGTTCTTTCCATGTTGTAACTGTTCCTTTGAGAAATATTATAAATGTTTTCCGTAGGAAAAGATTGGCTTTTGAAAATTTAATGTCAAAAAAGTGTTGCAGAAGCCTATACCTCGTGATATGATGTATATCGTGAAAGGTGGTATTGCATGGATGCACAATTGCGAAGAGGTATCTTAGATGTCTGTGTCTTATCGGCCATTAAGAATGAAGATTCCTATGGCTATAAGATCATCAAAGATTTAAAACCAGTCCTCGAATTATCAGAATCAACCCTCTATACCATTCTCAAAAGGTTAGAAGATAGCAAGATGCTGACAGTTCGTTCAGCGGAATACGAAGGCAGATTGAGAAAGTATTATCACATCACCCCTAAGGGGCTAAGGCGTATTGAAGAATTCAAAGATGAATGGAAGGAAATGATGAGTATCTACTCGTTTATTGTGGAGGGTTGTTAGCGATGAATAAAAAAGAATTCTTGGATGAACTTAGATCAAAGCTAAGAGGCTTACCAAAAAAGGATCTGGAGAATCGTATCAATTTCTATGATGAAATGATCTCCGATCGTATGGATGAAGGTAAGAGTGAAGAAGAAGCAATCAGTGAAATTGGAAGTGTCGATGAGATTGTCAATCAGATTGCAAGTGAGACCTCTCTAGTCAGACTCGTCAAGGAAAAAGCTAGACCACAGAGATCTTTAAGAGGATTTGAAATCCTGCTTCTGATTCTTGGCTTTCCGTTATGGTTTCCGCTTCTGTTAGTCGTCATCATCTTATCCTTAGTTGCTTTCTTACTTGTCTGGATTATGGTGATTGTCACTTACGTCGTGGAAGGATCTTTAATTGCAGGAGGTATTCTTGCCATTATTGGATACTTCAGTTCAGTGGTAGCGGGAGATCCTAATATGAATGCTCTAGCTTCTTCTCTTCTTGCTATCGGTGGCGCCTTCTTATTTATCTACTGTTGTATTGGAGCAACCAAAGTTACTCTCAAGTTATCCAAAGGTTTGTTGACGAGCATTAAATCTGCATTTATCAGAAAGGGAAATAAATAAAATGAAAGGTATAGTTTTAGTTCCAGTTATTCTTGGTGTTGGTCTTCTTGCTGTTGGTGGTACATTAGCGATGGTCTCTTTTACCAATTCCAAAAAAGAAGCACCAGTTACCACCACTCATGAAATTGAGGAATCGTTTGATAAGATTGATATCGATGTTTCTATCTCTGATGTAGAGTTTGTCCTCTCTGCTGATGAAAAACAAAAAGTCGTCTGCGAAGAAACAGAGGAAGTCATGCACGATGTCAAGGTGGAAAATCACACGCTCAAAGTCAAATATGAAGATAAAAGACCTTGGTATGAAACCTTGTTCAACTGGTCTTTTACAAAAAGAAGCGTCACCGTCTATCTCTCTTCTTTGGTTTATGATGATGTGACAGTTCATACCGATACTGGTGTGATTGACTCTGATATTTCCTTACAGACCACCACCTTAAGATGTGACACTTCTACAGGTCGTATCACTCTTGCCAACATCAAGAGTGAAAAGATGAGTATTACTGCTTCTACTGGTGATGTCAGCGTTTCCACTTCTAAGATGGAAACCTTGAACATCAAGACTTCCACAGGCAGAATCACCCTTCGTGAAGATGAAGCAAGCAAGGATATCACCCTTAAGGCTTCTACTGGTGATATGAAAGCGGAGAGTGTAAAAGGAGAATCCTTAGATAGTCAATGCTCTACTGGCAATGTCAATTTCAAGGATGTAATCATCAATAAGCATATGGGAATCAAGACCTCTACTGGTAACATCCGTCTTGAGGATTGCGATGCTGAAACCTTGACTTTGAAGTCTGATACCGGAAGTATCAAAGGTAACTTATTGACCAGCAAAGATTTCTATGCTAGCAGCGATTTAGGAAAGGTCATTGTACCTCATTCTACCACTGGTGGCAGATGTGAAATTGAAACCGATACTGGTGACATCAACATCACAGTAAACGAATAATCTTCTTATAGCAAAAATAAGTTGGTAACAAAAAATACCTTCTATTCCTTACCAGGAGTAAGAAATAGAAGGTATTTTTATTTTGACATGCGCTCTAACAAAGAAGAAACTTCTTTCATTTTCTGATTCAAGTCATCGCCTTCCTTAGCCTGGTGGAAACAATGTTCAAGATGAGCGGAAAGAATTTCATTGTTGGCGTGCTTTAATAGGGTGATGACGGCAAGGATCTGATTGGATACATCGATACAATATGCGTCATCATCAATCATCTTGGAAATTCCTTCAAGCTGACCTTTGGCGATAGAGAGTTTGCGCTGAATCTTCTTATGGTCGGCTCTCATTTTAAAGTCTTGATACCTAAGAAAGTCTTGTTACAGGATTCCACGGCTTCTTTGGCCTGGGCTTCAGTGATACCCTTTTTGGATTTGACGCTGACGAGGTTCTTGCTTCTGTCAGCTACGACTTCCTTGACGCCTTCAATCTTCATGAAGGCTTCTTTCATATGAGCCTCGCAATGCTCACACTTCATGCCTTCGACACCGACTTCCTGCTTGACGCTGCTAAATAAAGAAATTGCCATATCTGTTACCTCCAATTATGATATGTTTTCTACTTTTCCGGGTTTATAACCCGCATCTTTGATTGCTTTGATGATCGTCTGATCATCGACTTCTTTGGATAGATGGATGATGGCTTCTAAATGTTCTAAAGAGACTTCAGCTTTGTTTACCCCATCAATACTTTCTAAGGCTTTTGTGACATGACTGACACAGTTTTCACACATCATATCAGTCACAGGGATTCTTTTTTGTTGATCTATCTTTTCAGTCTTATTCTGAGTAGAGAGAAGTTCTGGAACTGGTTTTCTTTTGTCTTTTCGATGGGATTTTGTATTGCTGAGATGATATAGATTTAATCGTAAGGCGTTTAAGACTACAGTCACACTCGATAATGCCATAGCCGCTGCTCCCATCCAGGGTCTAAGCTTTGCAAGTCCCAAAGGAGCAAAGACGCCGGCGGCTACAGGAATCATGACAAGATTATAGAAGAAGGCCCAGAAGAGATTCTCTTTGATGTTTAAAAGCGTATGACGAGATAATCTGATGGCTTTTGCGGCATCAAGAAGGGTTGATCTTGTCAAGATGACATCGGCTGAATCAATGGCGATATCACTTCCTGCACCGATGGCAATACCGATATCGGCTTGGGTAAGAGATGGGGCATCGTTGATGCCATCTCCAACCATGATGACTTTTCCATATTTCTGTAATTTCTTGATGACATCTTGTTTTCCATCAGGAAGAACGTCACTGACAATATCTTCAATTCCGACTTTGGATGCGATGGCTTTAGCGGTGAGATAGTTATCGCCAGTCAGCATGATGGGAGTAAGACCTAAGTCCTTGAACTCTTGAATGGCAGCAAGGGAATCTTCTTTGATGGTATCGGCAACAGCAAGTATACCGAGCACGACATTCTCCTGAACAAAGAAGAGTGGCGTTTTACCCTGTAAGGCTAACTCCTTGCTTAGTGTTTCAAGTTCACTAGTAAGTAGACCTTTTTGTCTTAATAAGTTAGCGTTACCGGCATAGACTTCTTTTTGGTTGATTTTACCCTGGATTCCTTGTCCGACCTGGGCTTTGAAGTCTAGACATTCATCAAGGGATATGTTTTCTTCTTTAGCCTTAAGTACAACTGCTTTAGCTAAAGGATGTTCGCTTTTACTTTCTAAGGAAGCAGCGATGGACAACAATTCTTCTTTTGGGATTTCAAGAGGGATGATATCGGTGACGCTTGGTTTACCCTTGGTGATGGTACCAGTCTTATCTAGGACAATATATTCCATCTTGCCCGTCTCTTCTAAGGCTTTCGCCGTTTTAAAGAGAATTCCTTCCTTGGCTCCTTTTCCGTTACCGACCATGATGGCAACAGGAGTGGCTAGACCTAATGCACAAGGACAAGAGATGACAAGAATGGAGATGGCTTTTTCAATGGCGTAAGTAAGAGTAGTGGTCTCATCATTAAGTGAAGCGACAAAATTACCACCAAAGAATAACCAGCAAAGGAAGACAATTAAGGAAATTGAAATGACAATTGGAACAAAGACACCGGAGACTTTATCGGCAATCGCCGAGATCTTGGTCTTGGTGGAAGAAGCCTCTTCTACCATTTTGACAATCTGATGAAGGGTAGTGTCATTACCGACTCTTGTGGCTTTACAAGTTAAAGCGCCATTTTGATTGATAGTTGCTGCACTGACTTTCATGCCGACTGTTTTATCTACCGGTAAGGATTCACCTGTTAAGGCGGATTCATCGACTGCCGATTGTCCTTCTAAGATGATGCCATCAACAGGGAATGATTCTCCTGGTCTTACAAGGAAGATGTCATTTAAGACGACTTCTTCAACTGGAATGGTATATTCCTGATTGTCTCTGATGACGTGGGCTTTCTTAGGGGCGAGATCAAGAAGAGACTTGATCGCGGAAGTGGTCTTACCTTTGGAATAGGATTCTAGAGTCTTACCAATGGTGATTAAGGTAGGAACCATACCTGCTGTTTCAAAGGATAGATTCATACTTGCCTTCATGGCATCCTCCCAGGCGTTGTTCTTGGCATAATAGGACATGACAAACATCATGATAAAGGAATATAAGAAGGCAACTCCACTTCCTAAGGCAACAAGACTATCCATATTAGCCTGGCGATGAAGCAAGGCTTTAAAACCTGAGATATAGAACTTCTTGTTGATGAGCATGATGATAAAGGCAAGAGTCATCTCTGTTAATCCAACAAAGAATTCGTTCTTTCCAAATTCTCCTAACGGGAAGATGACTTGATGATAGGCCATATTCAGCATGTAGCCCATACCGATATAAAATAAAGGAACAAGAAGAATCAAGGAAAGAATCAGTCTTCGAACAAGAATTGGTGTTTCTTTATCTTCTAATTCTTCTTTTAGATTACGGGAATCTTGATTCTTGGTGCTTGGTTGATTCTGACTTGCATTATAGCCTGCGTCTTTAACGGCTTTGATGATATCTTCAGGATGGACGTTATCTTCATAGCTGACCAGCATGGAGTTGGTCAAAAGATTGACGTTTACCTCTTTGATACCAGGAATCTTTCTGACGGCTTTATCGACATGAGCAACGCAACTTGCACAGCTCATTCCGGTGATATTATATTTTTCGTTGGTTTTCATTTTTACCTCATCAATATACCCCCGTGGGGTATTTTGATACCTCTATTATATTCACCCTACTTTTTCCTTTCAACTATGACGCTTAAAAAAAACTGCTTGGAATACTCCAAACAGTCCTAGAAGATCGATTAATCAAAGACCTTTTCGGCTTCTTTGGTCTCCGTGATGGCTTCCCCTTCCTTATAGGCAGGTTTATAAGCCTTGAATTCACCGAAACGATATTCCTTATAAGCCTTCATAGAAGCCTTGATGACAGAGATGGCTTCCGCAGCAGACTTGATGGAAGTGACGTTGGTCTGCTTTCCTTCTAGGTTCTTATAGACGCGGAAGAAGTGTCTGATTTCATTTCCGACAAAGCTGGGAAGCTCGCTGATGTCCTTGAAGTTGGAATAGAATGGGTCGTTGATGGCAACCGCGACAATTTTATCATCGATATATCCCTGGTCGACCATTCTGACCATACCGATAGGACGAGCGTCGACTTCACAAAGTGGAACAAGAGGCTCCTGACATAAGACAAGAACATCAAGTGGGTCGTTATCCTGAGCAAAGGTAAGTGGAATAAAGCCATAGTTTGCTGGATAGTAGGTGGCGGAATATAAGACGCGGTCGAGTTTGATCAGACCGGTATGTTTATCAAGTTCATACTTACAACTTGAACTCTTGGGAATCTCAATGACCGCGGTGAATAATTCCGGGGTAATCTGTTTTGGATTCATGTCATGCCAAATATTCATTAAATTTCTCCTTTATCGTCTGTATGATAGGTGGTACAATGTTTCTTAATAAAAAATTTTTCACGTTCGAAAAAAAGGTGAAAACAGCTCGTGGAAAAATAGTTTATTGTCTAATATTATAACTCTCTTCCTCCCCTCTTTAAAACTGTTTTTGACATGATAGAGTTTTCATTGTGTTTTTTTGAAAAAACGCTTTGAAAAGGGCTTACAACTAGTATAATAATTTGCGCTGCGAAATGTGGGGAGGTCTCCTATGGAACAAAATCGTTATGACGCTATTATTATCGGTGCTGGCCCAGCAGGTATTTTCACTGCTTTGGAACTTACCAGCAAGAAAAAAGATGCCAAGGTTCTGATTGTCGATCAGGGTAGAAACCTTGCCAATCGAACCTGTCCTGCCAGAAAGACAGGCGTATGTGTCCACTGCAACCCTTGTGCCATTGTCAACGGTTGGGCGGGTGCTGGTGCATTCTCCGATGGTAAACTTTCTTTGTCTGATGAAGTCGGTGGTCATATCACCGAATATGTCGGTCATGACAAAGCCATGGAACTCATCCATGATGCCGATCAGTATTATTTACAGTTTGGTGCTAGCGAAGAAGTCTTTGGTCTTGATGATGCCAAGGTCGATGAAATCGCTTATGAAGCATCCAAATACAATATTCATCTCGTACCATGTCCAGTCAGACACTTAGGTACCGAAAGAGCGGTCTCGGTCTTGATCGGTATGCACGATTATCTTGTCTCCAAGACCAATACGACCTTCCTTGAACTCACTTCTGCTTTGGAAATTTTAAAGGATGGCGATAAGGTCACTGGTGTAGTGATCCAGACCAGAGGTAAAGAAAGTGAGACTGTCTATTCTGATAACATTGTTGTCGCTCCTGGCCGTGGTGGTGCGGAATGGCTTACCAAGGAAGCCAGCAAGCTCGGTTTACAGAATACCAACAATGAAGTGGATATCGGTGTCAGAGTCGAATGTCCAAATTCGGTCATGGATCGCTTGACGAAATATCTTTATGAAGCCAAACTTGTCTATTATGCTGATACTTATGAAAACAAGGTCAGAACCTTCTGTATGAATCCAGGCGGTGTCGTCTCTGAAGAACATTATGAAGGTGGTTTAGCGGTCGTCAACGGTCACTCTTATGGCGATACCAAACTCTGGACCAAGAACACCAACTTTGCCGTCTTGGTCTCCACCAAGTTTACTGAACCATTCCATGAGCCGATCGAATATGGTCAATACGTGGCTAAACTTGCCAACATGCTCACTGGTGGTCCAATCATGGTTCAGAGACTTGGCGATCTTCTCAAGGGTAGAAGAACTACTCCTTCCCGTTTGGCTAAGTCCACTACCATTCCAACCTTGAAGACAGCTGTTCCTGGCGATTTATCCTTTGTCTTACCACATAGACAACTCAATTCCATCGTGGAAGCCTTGAGAGCTTTTGACAACATTGCTCCAGGCTTATATTCCAAGAATACTTTGTTATATGGTGTTGAAGTCAAGTTCTATTCTTCTAAGATTAAAGTTGATAACAACTTCATGACAGATATCAAAGGTTTATATGCGATCGGCGATGGTGCTGGTATCACCCGTGGCTTGATGCAGGCTAGTGCTACCGGTGTTTCTGTCGCAAGAGATATCGCTTCTAAGTTATAAATGAAAATGACTCTTTGGTCTTGCCAAAGAGTCATGTTTTATTTCTGAAGGAAATCGAGCAGAGCTTCTGAGATAGAAGATGTGACTTTATGAACAACATTTTTTAGTTCCACAGGACTCGTTTTGAAGGTATAGGAATAATCCACTGCTTCTAACAAAGGAAGATCGTTATAGGAATCGCCCATACCGCCGATGATGTCGATGTGGAAGTATTCTTTTAGGAAGTTGATGGCTTTTCCTTTTGAACAATCCTTAGCGGTGATATCGACAAATGGTCCGTTGTGGAAGGCTGAGACCTGATATGTGGCATTTAAATGATCGCAGATATCACTTGCAACTTCATTTGATTCGCTTAAAAAGGAAATGCCATGAATCAAACTTGGTAATTCTTCAAGAGACTTCATCAGAATAACGACCTGATAGTCATCATGGAGAGAATAGAAATTATAACCGGAATTATAGGCGATCTTATATTTCTTTTCATATTCTTTGGTGATACTTATAACATCTTTCTTATCGATAGTATGAGAATAGATTTCCTTTCCTTGGTCATCGACAATCAAGGAACCAGTAGAGACGATGAAGAAGTCATAATGCACATCCGCTTTGGAAGGAATGGTGACACCATGAAGACTTCTTCCGGTACAGATACCAAAAGGGATTCCTTCTTTTTGAATCTTTCTGATGGTGAGGATATCTTGTTCGTGGAACTGGTTTTTGAAGTAGATGGTTCCGTCAAAATCGGAGGCAAAGGCTTTTCTCATATCGCTCTCTCTTTCTTAGAATATTAGATGCAAAAGCACACGAAAGACATTATAATACAAACGTTATGAAAATCATGGTAATTTCTGATCTTCACAATGATGTTCCTTATACCAAAGCGGCAGTTGAACTCTTCAATAAAGAAAAGTTTGATAAGCTCTACATATTAGGAGATATCTTGGAAGACAGCATCAGGGTGCTTAACCCACTTAGCGAAAAGATCTTAGCGGTCAAAGGGAATTGTGACAGCTATGAGGAAGAAGAAATTGCACGTTTTTCTCTTCCTTATGTCACCTTTGATTATCAGTTTGGTAAATTCATTGTCTTGACGCATGGACATTATTATAACGAATATAACTATGATCAACCGTTTGACATCATGCTGAAAGGTCATAGTCATCAATCGATGATCTTTGTCAATGATAGAAAACAGATCATCGCTAATCCTGGATCTCTTGCTAGACCAAGAGACTACAATCATTCCTATATGACCATCGATGAAAAGGGAATTAAAATTATTGATATCAATTCAAACGAAGTCATTCATTTCCTAGACTTCAGAAAGTGAGTAAGCTATGAACATCGTTATCGGTTCGGATATTCACGGCAGTCTGAAATATTGCAAAATGCTGCTTAGCAAAGTAGAGAAGTATCATGCTAGTAAACTCTTCTTGTTAGGTGACTTTTATTATAACGGGGCAAGAAATGTTCCACCTGAAGAGTATTCCCCTAAGGATGTAGTAAGCCTTCTTAACCAATACGCGAAGATGATTATCGCCGTAAAGGGAAACTGTGAATCGGAAGTGGATCAGTGGGTTTCTCAATTCCCGATTTCGGATATGGCCACGGTCTTTCTTTTTGATAAGGAAATCATCATGACGCATGGCCATCATTATTCCTTTGATGAACTTCCTAGCAATCCTGGTGATATCTTCCTTCAAGGACATACCCATATCGGTGTTTTAGAAAAGAAAGAGAACCTGATTTTAGCAAATCCTGGTTCTGTTTCTCTTCCCAAAGACGGACATCACTCCTACATGGTGATGAATGAAGAAGGAATCAGACTTCTTGATTTGTTTACCGATGAGGTCTATAAAGAAATTACGTTTTAATGAAAAAGCAACTCTATTTGTTTTATTTAGAGTTGCTAGTTTTAATTCTATTTCTCGACATGGTTAAGTAGGTGATGATTTCTTCATCTTGAATCGTGTCATCAAGAGGAATAGATACCCAATACTTCTTATTCATGTGATAAGCAGGATAATACTTTCCTGTCTTGATCATCGCTTCAATGAGATGTGGGTCAAGTTTAACATTCATCACTTCAATTAGAGCGTCTGTTACCTGGTCAAGTTTCTTTTTTGAAATAGACATGATGATCGCATACCACTTGTGGTTGATTTCATCTTCAAAGACACTTGCAGTATCTTTATAAGGCTCTTTATCCCATTTGAAGATGGGAAAATGATGAAAGTTTTTTGGATGAACTTGTTGATTCTATTCGTCTGAGGAAAACGATAAGTCTCTTTGATGAAGCAGTGCTTCTTGATGTCATTTAGTATAGCAAGATACGCTTCTTTGATCTTGGTGACAAACTCCCCTTTGGCATCCTTATAGCGGAAAGTCATATATTCTTCATCAAAGGCTTTCTCAATGACTTGACCATATATCTTTCCATCATCTTTGATATGGATACGAGCTGAAAACTCATCCTGAAGGAAATCTTTACAATAGAAATTTCCTCCTTCTTCCTTATGAAAGCCATAAGGAAGAAGAGAGGAGAAATCTACTTTGGTTTTCTGAAATACTTCTTCTTCAAAACTCATCATCTTCTTTAGAGGTAATCTTGGTCAAGAGAAAGCATATCCTGATCGACAAGAAGGATGTAATAGACATCGCCATAATAATTAGAACGGGTCAGTCTACCAAATTCCATGACGTCTTTGGTAAGACCATTCTTGGTAAAGATACGATATTTCACAAATTCTGAAAGGTCATTGTGATTTTCAATGATCTGCTGATCGATGGATTCCCTGACTCTTCTATAGTCGCTAGGGTGAACGAGACCTTTAAAGGATCCACTAGCGATTTCAATCAGTTCATCAACATCCTGACACTCAAATAGATGAATGGCTTCATTGTTGGCATAAAGGATCTTTTCCCCTTCTTTTTGATAGACCATGATGGCACAAGGAATATTACCAGAGATATCCTTTAAACCAAAGCCGAGCAAGGAACGATTCTTTAAGGCTAAATGTTCATTATAGACCTGGCAACCATTCTTGCCATGGAGTTTTACCGCATATAAGGCTGCATCGGCAAGAGAGAATAATTTCGAGGCATCCTGACTCTGGGATGGGTATTCTGCACAACCGATAGAGATGGTGAATTCATATTCGGTCTGGCTATCTTTCAAGACGTGGTGCTTCAAAGAAAATTCGTTAAGTTTTCCAACTACACTATCCATACTCTGGTTTTTGAACAAGACACAGAATTCATCACCACCGGTTCGACCAAAGATACAATTTGTGGCAAAAGCTTCACGGATTTCCTTGGCAAAGAATTTTAAAATATCATCGCCGAGGTGATGTCCGTATAAGTCGTTGATGAATTTAAATTCATCAATATCCATGACGGCTAGAGTATAGGTTTGACCAGGATTTTCTTTCATGTATTGATTGCTAGAAAGCGTGAATCCATAACGGTTATAGATGTTGGTAAGAGCATCGAATTTGGAAAAATGCTTAAACTCGGTTAAGGCATTATGCTGGGTAAGAGAAGAAGAGATGATATAGGTCCAGGTTGTCATCAAGGACTGCAGGTCATAATTCTGATCCGGATGAGGATTATAGATGGTGACAAAGCCAAAGACTTTGCCGTTGTTGTATAAGGGAAGAAGAATCAGTCGTTTGACGTTGATGGCCTTGAAATAGTCTTTCTGACCTTGATCGAAATCAAATTCCTGAACATCTGGAATATCGATATAGATATCGCTTCTGACGGCCTCGTTCCAGGCCTTGAAATGCTCAAAAGGTCTATTCTGGCAGTTATCTAGTTCTGGACTAAGTCCTTCCTTAAACCATTCGTAAGTGGAAGAGTAGGTGTCGACATCGTTTTTTTCGACGATGTTGATTCGATCTGGATGAATGACATTGCTTGTTTCTTCTAAGACTTTCTTGATACTTTCTTCAAAGCTTAAATCAGAATCAAAGGCCTTGTTGATTTCCACTAGGAAGTGATCGGTGTTGATGGATTTTTCCATGTCGTTTTGTTTGGTGATTTCATCATCCACCATGATAAAGACAAAAGAGATGGAGTGATCCATCATTGTTGGTGAAGCAACAAAACTGAGCCAATGCTGAATTTCTGTTCCATAGATGATATCTTTGATGGATGTTTTTTCTTTGGCGACCTTCTTGGCGGTAGGAAGCCAGATTTCTAAATGACCGGGGAATACTTCGGAAAAGAGTTTACCGATGATCTGCTTGGATTGATATCCGGTCATCTCTTCATATTTTTTATTGACATAAAGATAACGTAAATCGATGATTTCCTTATGTTCATCATAGATGTATTCAAAGAGGACGTAGGATACGGGAAGAATATCAATCATGAAAGCTTTAGATTCCTCAACCTGAGATAATATATCGCTACCCTTTTCTTTTCTCGCTTTAAATAATTTATCAGATAATCCCATAAGTATGTGCTCCCTAGACAAAATAAAATGGGTTAAAGATGCTATTACTATTTAAATTATAGCATTAATGTTTTGTAACTATAACATTTTATTAGATATTTGTCTAAAAATTTTTAGCGTTCAATAACAGTAAAATCATTAGGATTGAAAGGTAGGATTATGGTAAGATTTTCTTTGATAAGCTTTAATAGGTAATGGTTATGTTTAATCGAATTATTTCTACAAGTGAAAAGATCATCAAGGACGTCAAGAAGATCATTCGTATCACCGACTTGGTGATACAAGGACTATGTATTCTTTTTTGTGCCTATAACATCTATCAGCATATCTTCCATCAGACCGCTTCTTTGATTCCTTATATTGTCATCATGATTCTTTCCTTGGTCTATTTTGCTTATTCCATCATCACCCTTGCCAAGGGACAAAAAAGAGATAACGTTATTTTAAAGAAGGTGGTCAACTATTCGAAATTTGGTTGTCGATTCACCATTCTTATCATCTCTGTCTATGATATCTTAACCAAAGAAGAATCCGTGTTATCGGTCATTCTTACCATTGTCTTGTTAGCTGCCTTGCTCCTCCAGGTTGTGATGGAAATCTATAGCTACTTCATCAGCAAATATATCAAGATGATCAAATATGCCATCAGCAAGGATGTCGATGATCTGAAAGTCAAGTTTGACGGAATTCAGGAAACCTTCCCTGGAAAACTTGTTGCCAATATCATCAAGAAGAACTCCAATAAGGAACCAGTGATTATTGATGAGACGGATTTACCGGATGACAAGGATCTCAAAGAGGTGGAATTGCTTGCCAATAAGCGTGCAGAAGAGCAAAGATTGATTCAGGAAGAAAAGATGAATCAGGAAGAATTATCTAAGCAAGAAGAAAAGAAACGTAAAAAAGAAGAAAGAAAAGGATTGTTCTTCCCGTTCTTTAGACATAGCAAGAATAAAAGTGAATAAGCTTTTAAATTCACTATATCTAGAAATAGTAAAACTTAAACATTCAAAAGTGTAAAAATTTGCCAAATCATCACGGAAAAATGGTCTTACCATTTTATGTTTTTTAGTGCGTCCGTCTATGATATTTTCACATTTAATGATACAATGATTTTAATTCGATACTCATAGGCCAATATTGCACGGAAGGAAACTTTAGTTATGAATGCGCAAAGACTCAAAATCAGTTTTGAAAAGGATTCCCATATTCCAACCTGTTTTGTGCATGTCTATAATGATGAATCCGGCAAGCCTATCGATTTTGTTTTTGATGCCATCAATGATGCTTTCTTAGAACTTTTTCATGTGGAAAAAGAAAACGTGCTTGGCAAACGCTATCTTGAATGTATGAATGATATCGACTTACAGTGGATTGTCGATGTCGCAGAAGTGGTCAAGACCAAGACTGGTATTGAAAAGAATTATCACTTCCCTGAAAGTGATAAATTCGTCAAGACTGTCTTTTCTCCGGGAACCAAGAAAGGCACTTGTTCTATCTCCTATATCGATGTCACGAAGGAATGTCGTGAACTTCGTGAATTAAGAGAACGTGATAAGTTATATAACTTCCTTTTGAAAGAAGCGGATTATATCTGTAAGGATCCTGATTATAACCATGGTATCAACCAGGCTTTATCTCTGGTTCAGAAGGTCACGGGATGTGACCGTATCGGCACAGCTAAATTCAATCAGGATGGTTTAATGGAATGTGTGCATCAAGTGGATAATCCTGCAGTTCATGTCGTCGATGTTCCGGATCACACTTTCTCTGTTGATGACTATCAGAGACTTTGTCAGTCTTTAGGAACTGGTCTTGATTATCTCTATCTTGATACGGATATCATTTCTAATCTCGGTGAGGACTCTTTAGGCAAATTCAGAAAGTATTGTTCTCGCAATTTTGTCGGTGTCCCATTTATTGATGATAACAAGGTTATCGGTTTTATCGGTATGTGCAATTTCCGTAAGGAAAAATTGAGAGATATTCTTTATATGCTTAGACCTACGGCTATCCTTATCTTCTCTAGAATGAAGAATTACTCTTTAGAAAAGAAACTTCACGAGAAAAAAGATTAAGAAAAGTTAGGCTTATAAATGACTAAGCCTTCAATGAAAAATGATCTAATCCATATAACGGCTATCCTAGTAGGATGGCCGTTTTAAGGTTCATGAATTAGTCATGGTGTCTTAATTCTCAAATGGTAAGTTTTGTGAATAAAGGCACTTTTAAACCTGTCATGATTGGCATACAAACTAAGTGCTATTTAGGACAGGTCTGATACAATATAGCATCATTAATCTTTTAACGCCGTGATTGGAATGATGTATACTCCATCAGAATTCTTATAGGCCATATTACCAGCGCCATAAATGACACATTTCAATATTGGTTCTTTACCACCATTATCTACAATATCTTTACAAACTTTGATTAGATTATTAGAACCTTCTTCCACTTTATTGAGTCCTAGTTTGATTTCCATGGCACACCAATTACCATCTTCAAGTTCTATCACAGCATCAATTTCATTATTCTTATAATCTTGGTAATGGAATAATTTAGCATTTAAAGCTTGTGCATAGATAGACAAATCTCTTTCCACCATTGCTTCAAACATAAATCCAAAAGTGTTGAGATCATTCATCAATTTCTTTGGAGTCAATCTAAGCATTGCGCATGCCATTGCAGGATCAGAGAAGTGCCTTTTTTCCATCTGCTTCACGCGTAAAGAAGATCTTATGTTTGGCAAAAATGGCTCTTGATTGTTAAGCAAGAACATTCTATTGAAGGCATCTAAATATTTGGATAAAGTATTTTTGCTGATAGAGGAATTATCGTTTTCAATGATATCATTTAAAATACTTCGGTTCGAAACAGTTGTTGATTCATTTCTGGCTAGTGATTTTAAGATAAGATTTGCCTTATGTTCACTATAATCAATTTCTTGATCTAATTGTTTTAAATCAGTTTTAGCAACATTCTCCATATATCCTAAAGCTAATACATCACAATCATCGACACTGATATCAATGTTTCCTGGCCATCCGCCTCTAACTACTAAATAAGCTAATTTTTCAAGATCTGTTGCTTCTAATACCTTTGATTCAAATTTGTTTTCACATAAATCTTTTAATGAAAACAATCCACTTGAATCACCCGATTCATATAATGACATCGTATTCATTCTGATGCTTTTAATTCTTCCTGTACCACTATGCAAAACGCCTTTAGTGATAGGAGTCGATGATCCAGTCAGAATGATTTGACCCTTATTTCCGGTTTCATCAACATAAGCTCTTGTCGCATCCCATAAAGCTGGGACCTCTTGCCATTCATCAATTAAACGTGGGGTATCTCCTTTTAAGATAGTATATGGTTCAAGTTCAGCAAGCCTTCTATTAGAAAAATTGCCACTTGGGTCGCCAACGAGAAATTCGCTATTGGCATGATGAGAAGATGTCCAAGTCTTTCCGCACCATTTAGGTCCTTCAATGCAAACAGCACCGAATATTCTTAAATTCTTTTTTACTAGTGCGTCAACGATTCTCGGTTTATATTTGGAGTCATTTGTCATTTTCTTCATCGCAACATTTCCTCTGTATCTTTCTTGTATAGTTTATCAAACTGACCCATATTTTGCAATGAAACTGACCCATATTTTGCTTTCAAACTGACCCATATTTTGAAAATGTTGTCATTTGATACAAGAAAAAAAGATGCCATATCTATTTGATACAACATCGTTCTTTCTCTCACATTTTAGTCTTTTCTCGTAAAACAGCTCGCAAAATGAGAGTAACTATAGTTTGACCACATAATATGTTGTTTTACCAGAACCCATTTCTCAAGTCTTCCTTCTTCTACCATTCCTTAATTTTAAACTGAAGTGATAATTATCACTTCGACTTGCAATTCAGGAATTTAAAATTTAACGATAAACTCTTTAATTTTACTATTATCAACACAAAAGTATATAAAGATAGCCACCTCGAATTCAATTTCAAAGATGGCTTAGCAACAAATATTGATCTCTAGTTTTATAAGACTAGAGTTTTATAATCCTTTTTTTCCACGTGTAACAACAAATAATACAACCTTACCCAAAAGTAATACAACCGAAACTACTGCAACAGCTCCTTTGCCTACTAGTCCCAAAAAATTTACTCTTTTCTTTTTGCAATTTAGGCAAAGATTTCCTTTTGTATCAGAAGCTAGCTCGCACCCACATTTTTTACATCTTTTTATATCAACTTCTTTTTCATTATTTTCCATCTTCGTTATCCTCACTTATTAAAAATGGTGAATTTTTCATTTCAATTAGACCATCATTATCAAAATTTGTTATTTTTTTAGAAATTGATTCAAACTGATTAACAAAATCAATATTTTTAAGTTCAAAAGCTTCGTTTATTGTCAATAATGTATCTCTCTCTGATAATTTGTTTTTTACAATAAAATCCTTGAATTGTAATAGGCACTTTTTTTCAGAATCATATTCTCCTAATGCAGAATATCCAGCACATTCAATTTGAACAACATTAGTTATTGCCACTATGTCTTTCATAGCGTCTTCTGCTTTAACTTCCGTTTTATTTTTAATAGTAAGGTGTTGCCATAAAGGCTTATTCTTTTCTTTTAGTAAATATTGATAATTTAACTCATAATTTCTGATCAAAGTGCATTTGGCCTCTGTAGCCTTATGAATCACTCCAAGAATAGCATTATTTCTTAAACTTGAATCTTCTATCAACAACGCTTGTTGTAATTGCTGCATTGCAGCATCAGCTAAGGCTAGTCTATCATTTTGCAGTTCATCACGAACAGAACAAATAACACTGCCAATATACTTAATATCTGATGCAATTTGAGCCATTTGCATTTGATTTGATAGATTAACCAACGATTGTCCAGCATAAGGGCTGAAGGACATATTTTCAAGTCTTACTTGTTTTACTATTCCGTTAGCATCTCTAATTGTAGGTAATATTGCACCATTCTTATCAATAGAAAAGTAATAAGAACCACTATCAATCATTTTTTTAATATAATCAGGAATCTTAGCAACCATATAGTTATCTTTGATTGCCAAAGATTTTATTACCTCAGCAATTGCAGGAATTTTCAACAGAATATTATTCCAATTACCAAAATATTCTACAAGAGCTTTATTATCTTCATAACTAACTGGTTGTGGATCCCACTCATTAATTTCATATTTAAAGACAGGAATTGGTTCATATTTATCTTGAATACTTATTGGAAGTTTTGAATTTTTACTTACAAAACCACAGTGTGGGCAAGTCAAAGCTTTATTTGAAATTTTAGCTCCACACTCTGGGCAAAGAATTAAACCCATCTTTAAGCTCCTTTCATAAAAAAATACTAAAAAAACGTTGCTCTACAGTTCTAATATATTATATCAAAAAAATATAATTAACATAAAAACAGTCACGTTTGTCACGTGGGGCAATTTATAAGAATTGATATTCCTTCTCTTGTATATATCCATATATAGTTAGAAGTAGTCTAACGATTAATATAAATGATATATGTACTATTGCTTTATAATTTTGTAGAAATACCCTATAAATCATTAATTATTGTAGTTTTACCACTAAAAAAAATAGCCGATACTTTCGTATCAGCTATATGAACGCAAATGGTCGGAACGATGGGATTTGAACCCATGACCCCTTCCACCCCAAGGAAGTGCGCTACCAAGCTGCGCTACGTCCCGAACGCCTAAGCATAGGCTTAACAATTATAGTTGAATATAGGGGAGTTTTCAACAATTATCCGAGTGAATTTTCTTGAGTAAATCGTCTGCTTCCTGAGGGGTAATCTTACCTTGAGCAAGCATGTTCAAAATCGTTTTCTGCATGTCATCATTCATGTTGGAAACAATTTCCTTGGTCCGATCTTCTTTGTTGATTTCTTCTTTTTTATTTAAAGCGAGTTTTTCTTTGACGCTTTTCATCACGCTCTGATAGGGTTTATCCACAAACTTGAAATAAGTGATGTATAAGGAAATCAAGAACAGAACAGTGAGAATTACCGTGATGTAATTGGGAAAACTGATGACTTTTGTTCCATCATCAAAGACACCGTTGATTCCCACAAAGAGATAACTGACTTCTAGTAAGGTAAGAGCTGAGGCAAGAATCAGATTGATCTTGTTAAGGAGATGAAAGTTAAATAACATGTCCATAAAGAAGGCGAGAAGAGAAAGGATGAATATCACGCTATTTATAAGGATGACAAAGAGGGTCAATATGGCAGGGATGATGGTTAGTAGATTTAGTTCTAATGGTTGACCCTCTATGCTATTTGTATCGTTAAGAAGGGTCATCTCTTCAAGAAGAGAATATTGAGAATGTGGTAACAACAACAGTAAAAACAAGACAACAGAAAAACTCAAAGAGAGGATAACAGGGATGTAGTTTTCTTTTCTGAGTTGTCTATTCATGGCTTTATTCTACTTTCTATGATTCTTGGCTTCAATCTTTGCTTTCTCTTCTAAGTACTGATCGCGTTTGAAGAGAATCTCGTTGGCGGCTTCTTTTGGAACAAGCTGAGAGAGTTCTTCAATCTTGATTCCTTCAAGAGATTCCATAGTTGGATAGATATCCAATAATTTCTGTTTTCGTTTCTCACCGATTCCCTTGATATCATCATAGATGGTCTTGAAGACCGCTTTGGCTCTTTTTCCTCGATGGAAAGTGATGGCATAGCGGTGGATTTCATCCTGCATTCTCATCAGTAAGAAGAAGAGAGGTGAATTTCTCTCTAGTGGGATTTCTTCACCGGTATCGGCGTTGATTAAAGTATCTGTTTCATGCTTATCGTTTTTCTGAAGACCGGCAAGAGGAATATTCACACCGACTTCTTCTTTGACTTCCAGACCAATCTGACACTGGGTATAACCACCATCGAGGATGATCAAATCCGGCATCTTGGCATTTTCTTCTTTCAATCTGGTAAAACGTCTGGTTAAAACTTCCCTCATGCTGGCAAGATCGTCTTGCGGATTAGGTTGGGTGATCTTGTATTTGCGGTATTGCTGAGGGGCTTTTTCTCCGTTGATATATTTGACCATAGCGCCCACTGGTTCATAGCCCTGGGTATGAGAGTTATCGTATAGTTCGATATCTAATGGCGTTTTATCTAATCCGAGTTTCTGTTGTAATTCTTCAAGCAGCTTTAAGACGTTATCGGTGAGTCTTGCAGTCTGGAAATGCTGATCGAGCATCTGTTTAGAATTTTCTAGTGCCATAGCCATTAAGTCGCGCTTTTTGCCTCTGCTTGGGGAGATGACATCAAGGCCTAAGGAATCGTTTAAAACTTGGGTGATATCCTTTGTTGGAACGATGAGTTCTTTTGGATGGTCACTGTGTTTTTCATAGAACTGGACGATAATATCTTCTAAGAAGTCATTGATATCATCTTCCAGTTCTTCGACATAGGTGTTTTTACCTAGTAGGACACCTTTACGATATAACAAGAAGACCACGCAGATATATCCTTCACGGATAGAATAACCGACAATATCTCTGCTGACATGATCAGGGAAGATGATCTTCTGGCTTGAGGTGGTGACTTTGACGGCATCTAAAAGTTTCTTGTATTCTGCTGCTCGTTCAAATTCCATCTTGTCAGCATATTCCTTCATCTTCTTTTTTAGTTGCGAAGTGACGGATTCTGTATCACCATTTAAAAACCTGGTGATATCTGAGACCATCTGCTTATATTCTTCTGGCTGAACTTTTCTGATGCAGGGAGCAAGACATTGACCAAGGTGATAATATAAACAAGGCTTGTTAGGAATGTTCTTACATTTTCTAAGTGGATAGATCTTGTTTAATAGATCAATCATCTTAAAAGCATCAGAACTGTTTGGAAATGGACCGAAATAATAATATCCTTTTTCCTTATCAGAACGGGCGATTTTCAAATAGGGATCTTCCTTCTTCTTTAAGGCAATATAGGGATACATGCGGTCATCCATCAGCATGATGTTGTATTTGGGATAATACTTATGGATTAGGGAGATTTCAAGTAGTAGTGCCTCTTTTTCCGAGTTGGTCTCGATGATATCAAAATCGCGAATCTCCGCTACCATTCTAGCGACTTTACCCACCTGGGGGCGAGTAAAGTACTGCTTGACTCTTTTGACTAAGGATTTTGCTTTTCCAACATAAATTATTGTTCCGTTTTTATCCTTCATCTGATAAGAACCAGGAACATCGGGAAGAAGAGATATCTTTTGCTTTAAAATCGGATAATCTAAATAGGACATATATTACTTTAAGTGTACCACAGTGGCACCAAGTCCACCTTCTCCTTCACCACCAAGGCGGTAGTCTTTGACAAATTCTTTATGCTT
>OCTW011352055.1_pt1 | contig 21497 bp, 21 predicted proteins | sample 1539671 | NCBI WGS metagenome assembly OCTW01 (sample SAMN02144230, study PRJEB22623) | gut metagenome | biome: sheep rumen | host: Ovis aries | place: New Zealand
TTCACGAAGCGGGGAGTGATAGCAGAAATTAAGCGAAATGAGCGAAAAATCAGTATGTTGGCACTGGAAGAGAAAATTAGCGCACTGCCTTCGGCACAATTTGGGAAATATACGTTTGAACGAATGGGATTGTCAATGAAAGATATGTAATTTATGATATATTGAAGAGGAAGAATATATATAGTCTAGAGTTAATTATATAATTTCTTTTTTTGATTGTTCGTTAAATTTATTTTTGTTGTATTGCTTTTGAATGATATAACTCGAAAAGTTGTGGAAATGGATCATAAAAGTAGTGAAAGTTTACTTTTGAGTACTTTTTAGGAGCGATTTACATGAGGAGAAAACTTCTCTCATTCAAAAGGGTTTATTTCGGTTTATTTTCTATAAAAATACGCATAACATCATCGAAATGAGTAACAACATAGCCACATCATCCAAGCGTTGGGATTTGAGTATTGAGATGCTAAAAGCCATAGCAGCTCTTCTTGTAATGAATAGTTACATGGATGCGATGACACCTTGTGATTGAGCGAGTATTGCGTTTGGCAATTGATTAAATATGCTACGGCTAACGAATCTATCATCAAGTTGTTAGAGGGGAAGCAAGTGCGAATCGTGTGGGATGAGAAGCAAGAGAAGTTGCTTAAATATTTGAAGAAGCAACATGTTCAATACAAGTAAGATAGATATACATTATCTCCATGACGCTGAGATTATCAAGCATGCTATTCTCAGTGCTCAATATGAAGCTGCACGTAGTGCCAACAACATCCAACTAATGTTGTATTACTCCGTTGGACGCTATATCTCGCAGAACACTCGTAAGGGCAAATGGGGAACAGGTGCTATCGCATCAATCAGTCGTCTTCTTAAGCAAGATCTGCCGGGGCTTAGAGGATTCTCTGCATCCAACCTCAAGCGTATGCGTACGTTCTACGAGGAGTGGAATGATTTGGATGCAGAGTTACAAGAACCAAATTCGCCCGTTCAAACGGACGATTTAGAAAATCCGTTCCAAAATGTTGATTATGAGCGAGATGCAAATTCGCCCGTTCAAATGGGCGAATTGTCAACTGCTATTTCGTTCATTCAAACGAACGAAATTCCACTACTGCCCTTCAACTTTCCAGCAGTAGATGCTTTTCCTGGCAATGACTTTCGGAGTATTGGCTTTACGCATCATTCAGAGATACTCGCAAAATGTAAGTCTCGCCAAGAGCGTATATTCTATATATCTCTTTGCGCTCGGGAGCATTTAACCCCTGATGGCATCAAGAACTGCATCAAGCAAAATCTCTATGCGCAGAGAGGTGCGCTACCTAATAACTTCCTCCAGCGACTTCCTTCCGGCAGTCTTGCCAAACGCGCAATATTGGCTTTCAAGGATGAATGCCTCTTGGACTTCATCAACGTAGAAGAACTTGGCGCTCGTGATATCGAGGAAGTGGACGAAACGGTAGTGGAGCAGAAGATTGTAGATAATATCAAGAAGTTCATCTTGCGCTTTGGACAAGGATTCCTATTTGTTGGCAACCAATATACTATCAAAGTGCATGGACATGTACATCGCATTGACCTACTGTTCTTTAACCGAGATTTGAATTGCCTTGTGGCGGTGGAGTTAAAGACAGGAGAATTCAAACAAAGTTATCTCGGTACACTCAATGGCTATTTGCGTATATTGGATGATTATGTCCGCAAGCCTCATGAGAATCCGTCTATCGGTATCGTACTATGTAAAAGTGCAGATAAGGCGTATGTCGAGTACATGATTCAAGACTACGATAAACCAATGGGTGTCGTAACATACAAAACTGCAACCGATATGCCTGAACGACTGCGTAATGCATTGCCTGATCAGGAGGAACTGCTTAAGATAATTGAGCACATTGATATTGACGTAGATGCTGTAGGCGATAACAATGTTGAATGATCAAATCGTTGACATATCTAATCAATAATATAAATTTTCGTTTTTGAATATCCATCATATTTATTTATGTTGTATTGCTTTTGAGTGTTTTGCTCGTAGAGTGGTGATAATTGATGATAAAAACTATCCGAAAGCTTGCTTTTGAGAAGTTTTTATCGGCAATTAGCGCAAGAAACATCAGTTTCAAAACACTCAAACGGGTTTATTTCGGTTTATATTCTATAAAGAACACACGTAAAATCATTGAAATGAGTAACATAGCAATAGAATTTAATCACGTAAGCAAGCAGTATAGGCTTGGATTAGTCAGCACCCAAACCCTTGCTCACGATATACGCCGATTCTGGATTACGAACATATTAGGTAAGGAAGATCCGTACTTGAAAATCGGTGAGACCAATGATCGTGCATCCAAAGGTAACTCCGAGTACGTCTGGGCACTGAAGAATATCGACTTCAAGATTGAGCAAGGCGATGTAGTAGGCATCATTGGCAAGAACGGTGCCGGCAAATCAACCTTGCTGAAACTCCTTAGTCGCGTGACCGGCCCGACAACCGGCACTATTCGTGCGCATGGACGTATTGGATCCCTGCTGGAGGTCGGTACTGGTTTCCATCCCGAGATGACCGGCCGTGAGAATATCTTCATGAACGGTGCTATCCTCGGAATGTCACGCGCGGATATACAATGGAAGTTGGATGATATCATTGACTTCAGTGGTTGCGCCCGATATATCGATACGCCGGTTAAGCGCTACAGCTCGGGTATGACTGTTCGCTTGGGGTTTGCTGTTGCAGCATTTCTTGAACCGGAGATTCTGGTGGTAGATGAGGTCCTCGCTGTCGGTGATGCCGAGTTCCAGAAGAAGGCCATTGGCAAGATGCAAGATGTTTCAAAAGGCGAGGGACGCACCGTCCTATTTGTAAGTCACAATATGGCTTCCGTACGCCAACTTTGTCACACTGGCATATTGTTGGATAAGGGACAAGTCGCAATGATGGGGCCTGTGGGTGATGTCATTGACCGTTATGTCTCTCAATCAGTTGAAACAAGCAATGTCGGTGCAGTTTGGCATAAAGAAACATTAGAAGAAAAGCCTGTCCAACTCGTACATGCTGAGATACAAGATATTCATGGACAATCAGTATATTCATTATCTTGTGATGAAGATTTTTATGTAGAACTGACAATCTATGTCAAAGAAAAAGTGCCGGGATTATATGGCTATTTTGCAATAGACAGACAGAAAGATCAAATTAGGGTATTTCAATCGGATAGTAATGACGTGGCCTTAAATAGATTTGCAGAATTACCACTGGGCACATCTAAAGTACGAATGCATTTCCCTAAAAGGCTAATAGCTCCGGGAGCATATATGATTAGCTATAGTATGGCAAGTAAATTTAACACGAGCGGCTTTCAAATAGACCAGGTCTATCCTTGTGCTTGTTTTGAATTAAATGATTATTCCACCAATAGAGGTAACAAACGAACCGGTTTTTTCAGTACAATAATCGATTGGGAAATCATGTAATGCAGAAGCAGGTTCAAATGTATACACAATGTCGGATTAACAAAAAGTATAAATTATGCAATCACCGAAAATAATAGCCGAGATAGGCTGTAACCATAAGGGCGATATGGCTATCGCTAAAGAGATGATTCAGACTGCAGCATTGTACTGTAAGGCGGATGTCGTCAAGTTCCAGAAGCGATGCAACCGCGAACTTCTGACGCCTGAGGAATACAATGCACCCCATCCGCATCCCGAGAACTCGTACGGAGCGACCTATGGGGAGCATCGTGAGTTCTTGGAATTCAATCTTGAACAGCACCGCCAGTTACAGGCATGGTGCAAGGAGTTCGGAATAGAATACTCAACTTCCGTATGGGATTTAACGAGTGCCAAGGAGATCGCATCGCTTCATCCGAAACTCATAAAGATTCCTTCCGCATGCAACTTGAACAAACAGATGCTCGGATGGCTGTGTGACAACTATGATGGTGAGATCCATTTGTCGTTTGGTATGACAACAAAAGCCGAGGAGGAAGAGATTGTTCAATTCTTCGAGCAGAAGGGTAGGAACAAAGATGTTGTATTGTACAATTGCACAAGCGGATATCCTGTTCCGTTTGAGGACATCTGCCTATTGGAACTAACGCGTATGCGCGAGCAATATGCTGATCGCGTAAAAGCAATCGGATTCTCGGGGCACCATTTAGGAATCGCTGTTGATTCTGCAGCTGTAGCACTCGGAGCAGAATATATAGAACGACACTATACCCTTGACCGGACATGGAAAGGCACTGATCATGCTGCGTCGTTGGAGCCAGACGGCGTGCGCAAACTTGCGCGCGACTGTCGCGCAGTGGCAAAGGCACTTACATACAAGAGTCAGGATGTGTTGCCTATTGAGCAGGTGCAGCGTAATAAGTTGAAGAAGAATCAAATAAAGTGGTAACCTTGTCTCTTTTTCAACTTTAAATCAGCATTTTTGTGATGGCAGAACGATAGCAGATACAATATGGTGAACCTGATGGTTGCAAATATACTTTATAAATTATGTTTGAGAATGGGTTTTTCCATCCCTTCAGAGGAAAAAATGTTTCTTCGTCAACTGAGACCTTATTATGTTGAAACAAAGCAAAAGAAGGTCTATTTTTCAGTCGTGAAACAAATTCCAACTGCGGAATTGTTTTTTTTGCAATATGTTAATGAGCATTTCGCAAAGTACTCAATCATAACTAAAATATGTTCACTTGAAGAATATAATGGGAATAATACAATTGGGAAAACCATTGATTTTTTAACAGCAAGGAATAAATCCAACATGACTGTTGAGGCGTGGGGCAGACGTCTTTATGATGTATATGAGCATATAAAACATGATGGATATGATTTTAATTACCCTATTGAGGTTGATTCTAATATGCGTATTATCAACGGCTCTCATCGTTTCGCATGTGCGTGTCAATTGGGTATTCCGTATGTGCCAATCAGAGTGGTAGATATTACGTGTGATGCTGATGATGCATTGTTTGTGTACGAAGAAGAGTTATCGTCGAAATTATCAATAGAGCAAAGGGTAATGTTGCGTCAGTTGCAAGAGCAGTTAATTGATAAATTCCGCTACTCGTTTTATTTGCTGTGTCCAAAGAGCTGCTCTGAACAAATATTAAATTTGCTGAATGAACATAAATATATGTTTATAAATCAACTGAAACAAATTAATGCAGATGATATAAAGGGCGAGCCTTCTATGTGTCAGTTCGAAATAAAAATCCAAAGACCTCATTATGATCTTGACGCTGTAACAGGTACACCATTCTGCACAGAGATGAGATACTTGAAAACAATATGCTCAAGACTTTTTCCCAATGCATTAATCCGTGTATCAGATAATTGTGATAGTAGCATGAATTTTAAAAATGTACTTGGATGAAAGTCTGTTTCGTAGGCGATAATCGCGTGCGTCCTAATTTTGGATGTCGTGCGACAAGTAAGGCTATAAGGGATATTGTCGCTAAACATCATAAGATCGTATCAGTAGTAAGTGGTGATATGACGGAGATGTATAGACCATCACTTTACAAAGGTACATGTCAAATCTCCAAACTTGCCAGTTACGTACAACGCTTAAAACGGAAATTTATACAGCCCAAAGATGATGCTGATTTTATTGCAGATGATGTGTCTGACTCCCTAAACGCTTTCCTACGTGTATACCGACAATATCGCCCATTGCAAGACTTATATGATAATATTGCATGTGCGGACGCGGTGATATTGAATGGCGAAGGTACGTTTATTTTCCGTCAAAATCCCCGCTATGATATGAATTTCTATCTGTTCATTCTTGCATTTGCTCAATCTATTGGTAAAAGGACGTATGTGCTAAATGCGATGTTTACGGATGGAACAGCATCAAAACGTAACAGTCAATCTATCCAGCAAGCAAAACAAATTTTGCAAAAATGCATATCTGTAACAGCAAGGGATAACATCTCCTTTGAGTACTATAAAACTTATATAGGTGATAATGTAACATACATTCCGGATGCGCTGTTCTCGTGGACAAAATTCTCGGAATATATACCTATGGCCGCTACATATCCATATGCCGGAGTAGTATTTCCTGACACGGAAATCCAATGGCATAATTTTGATTTTTCTCATCCTTACATAGCCGTTAGTGCGGCATCACGTGAGCAGTATGTCGATGATGACAAATATGTTGAGCAATATGTAAAATTAGTTAATGCACTTAAACTAAAATATAATGTTGTCATAGTGCAAACTTGCGGTGGCGAAGATTTCTTGAAGGAAGTTGCACGACAGACGAAAACCAAGATTATAAGTAACCAAACCAATATATTATTTGGCATGTCAGTTCTCGCTAATGCACAATGTTATGTGTCCGGCAGGTGGCATCCATCCATATTGGCATCTTTAGGCGGAACCCCTTGTGTAATGCTGAGTAGTAATTCTCACAAGAGTGCAGCAATATACCGTGAACTAAAATACAATGAAGCTGATTCCCATGTATATCCAAATCCTCCTTCTGATGAAGATATACGACTCATTGTAGAAAAAGTTGACTATTCAATTAAGAATATTTCTCGTGATAAAATCAGAGAAGTTGCGCTACAAAATAGTGCCCTGTTACATCAGTATGAACAATTGTTGAAGTAATAGTATGCGAAAAATAGCATTCATTCCTGTTCGTGGCGGAAGTAAGTCTATTCCGCTCAAAAATATCAAGCCGTTTTGCAGCAAGCCGCTTGTGTGTTGGAACATTGAGGCACTGGAGGCATGCCCGATGATTGATGAAATAATAGTTGCAACAGATTCTGATGAAATAGACCAGGTAGTAGCGGAACGACATTATGCCAAGACACGTATATATCGTCGCTCGGCAGAGAATGCGTGCGACACTGCAAGTACCGAGAGTGTGATGCTGGAGTATATCCGTTATGCCAATCTGCAGAATGATGTCATCTTTATGCTGGTGCAAGCCACCTCGCCGCTAACACAGACTGTACATTTTACGGAAGCACTGCAGCAGTATGCAAGTGGCAAGTACGACTCCATGCTGACCTGTGTGCGAAACAAGCGATTCTTCTGGAATGCCGATGGTACATCAATGAACTACGACTATCGCCATCGTCCACGCCGTCAGGAGTTTGACGGCATGCTGATGGAGAATGGTGCCTTCTATATCAATACGGTGGCTAATATCCTTGCTTCCGGCAATCGGCTGAGTGGTAAGATTGGAATCTATGAAATGCCGGAATATACGTCTTTCGAGATTGATGAGCCGGATGACTGGCAGGTGATGGAAAACCTGATGCAGAGACATGTTTTACATGCAGTGAATTAAAAACTATTGAAGCAAGGTTTATGTTAGAAGAAATACGTCCATATACACCTCCAATAATCATGCAGCACTTGGAGAAGATGCGTAACAAACGCCTCAAATTCCCTCCGAGTCCAATACCCGTATTTCAGGATAGAGCCGACAAAATGATTTTGATAGGTAATGGACCATCGTTGAGTAAATCAGTTGAGTTGTATAAGGATGAGATACTTCGTTATGACCGACTGGCAGTGAACTTCTTTGCATTGTCTGATTTGTACGAAGTGCTACAACCTAACTATTACTTGTTTGTCGATCCGGCATTCTTTGAAATACCGGACAATCAACGTGACACTATCCACCGGCTAATTGACGTGATCGTTACTAAAACGTCATGGCATCTGCGTCTTTGTGCGCCATTGGGAGTGGAGAATACCCCATTGGTTCAGGCGCTGAAACAGAACCCGAATATAGAGTTTGTGTACTATTTCAGTGGCGAACGCAATATAGGAGAGTTGACTTTGTATGAAGCATGGGATAGAAATCTGATCTGCCCGCCAAACCGAAATTCATTGAACGTAGGATTGTATCTTGCCTTGTATTGGGGGTATGCCGAAACGTATTTTATAGGCTTGGATATGTCATCGTTGGAAGATATACGTGTTGACCAAACTACTAACGAGTTGTTCTCGATAGATACCCATTTCTACAACAACAAACAGGTGTATTCTGATAAGAAACTATTCGATGCCAAGCGCGGGCGTATACGCTCCGATTGGAAACTGCACGAATATATTTATGCATTCGGCAAGATGTTCGAGAATTTCTACGATCTAAGCTTATATGCCCAATATAAAGGACTTAAAGTATATAATGCCAGCGAGTATTCCTGGGTGAACTGCTTTGAGCGAAAGAAGATTCAATGATATGATACGGCACAAGATAAAACAATACTTGCGAAGATGCCTTAAACGCGTATATCCGGAGTTAGCTCTTGTCGAACAAGAGCAGTTTCGGCGCATGGCAGGCACGATTATTGATGCGGACAGCTATGTCAGTCCTAAGGCAAAAATTAATCCACCAGTCAGCATAGAACAACAATCTTCGGTTGGTGATTATACGTATCTGGCTATCAATGCTCATTTGCGAATGACATCAATTGGCAAATTCTGTTCAATAGGTCCCAATCTTTTAGCAGGGTACGGAGTTCATCCTTTGGACGGTGTAAGCACTTCTCCAATGTTTTATTCCACGATGAGACAGAATGGGCGAACATTATCATCAACGGATAAGATTGTTGAACAAAAACCGATTCATATAGGTAATGATGTGTTTATCGGAGCTAATGTGACCATATTGGATGGCGTAAGTATTGGTGATGGGGTCGTGATTGGTGCAGGGGCTGTTGTATCCAAGGATATTCCGCCATACGCGATTGCGGTTGGTGCGCCAATTAGGATTCTCCGATACCGCTTCCCTGAAGATACGGTCAGCAAACTCCTTAAGTTGCAGTGGTGGAATCTGCCGGAAGATAAGTTGCCTTTAGTTGAGCAATATTTCTTTGATATTGATAGATTTATAACGCAGTGCGAACAATGCCAAAGCTAACCATCATAACCATCAATTTCAATCATCTGCAGGGGTTGCAACGCACCATTGATTCCATCATCGGGCAATCATTCAAGGATTATGAGTGGATTGTAGTGGATGGTGGCTCCACGGATGGTAGTAAGCAACTGCTTGAACAATACCAAGATCGTTTCGCGTGGTGGTGCTCCGAGCCGGACAAGGGTGTGTATAATGCCATGAATAAAGGGCTTGCACATGCGACAGGTGAGTATGTCAATTTTATGAACTCAGGTGATATGTTTTCCAGTCCCAACATATTGTCTGATTTGTTTTCACGCGCTTATTCTTCTGATATTATTTATGGCATAATGACTATAAAATCAATAACGGGAACACCAATGGGAGTAGGCTGTCTTAAAAATAATATTCAATGGTACGATTTATTCTTAGATAATATTGGACATCAAGCAGAGTTTTCTAAACGATATTTGTATGATTTGAAAATGTTCGATGAAAGTTACTCATTACTTGCGGATTGGGATTGGAATGCTTATATGGTTGCCGTTCAGAGAGTATCGGTTAAATATGTATCGAAAGTAGTAGCAGTCTATGAATTTGGCGGAATGTCAGAGCGACTAAAAGGATTGGCCGATAAAGAACTGCAGATAATAAGGCAAAAGTATTATCCGTCATTAAATATGGCAAATATAATGGAATACAAGTCGTTATATTCTGTTAAAAGTTGTTCGGTAACAAGGTATATTTATTCCCTTATATGCAAACTTGCTAAAAAAATCAATGCTTGAAAATTAAGATTATGATTTCTTGTATCATCTGCTCTAAAGAGGGGGAATTGAATCCGCGTTTACAATCCAATATTGAGCGTACGATTGGTTGTAAATACGAAATAATAATTATTGACAATTCAAAAAAAGGATATTCTATATTCTCTGCATATAATGAAGGGGTAAGACGCGCTAAAGGAGATGTGTTGTGTTTTATGCACGAGGACATCTTATATCATTCAAGGAATTGGGGCGTAGAAGTCATGAATGTTTTTAGGGATGAATCTATTGGCTTAATAGGTGTATTAGGAACTCAATTTATGCCCCGAACATTATCTGCATGGTGGTGGAGTGGATGCACCGTTGGCGCAGTAATGCAAAGTAGAGGTAATCGCTTAGGAATGAATGATACATTTATAAATGGGAATCCACAAAAGTCCAATGTAGATGCTGTGATTGTGGATGGCTTGTGGTATTGTATTAGAAAGAATTTATTTGAACATATATCTTATGATATTCACACATATAGTGGATTTCACGGTTATGATCATGATATCTGTATGCAAGTATTATCTGCGGGGAAACGTGTGGTTGTGGTAAGTAACATTGTCATAGAACATGCGTCAGAGGGAAATGTTGGTAAAGCTTTTTTGGGACAACTCCAACTTTTTTACAATAAGTGGGAGACTTTTTTCCCGCTGTCGCGCGGAATGCAACTGGATGATGAAACCATATTGAGGATGGAGAAGATCATTAAACTGTTGGAAGAGCAAGTACGGAAAAATGTCATGATTAAAGAGTCAAGGAAATATCGTTATGTCGAGGCAGTGCTGAATTTTTTGTACAAGTTCAAGATTTTTAAATAAATGAAAGTATATAGTTTTGATGTGTTTGACACATGTCTAATTCGTAAATGCGGCGAACCGCAGAATGTACTAGACATCTTATCGCGACTTGTATATGAGGATTCTGTCTCCGATATGGATCGCAGGGCATTCGTGATTGCCAGACGCATGGCCGATTGTAATGTTTACAATAATGAGTTTGCTAAGTTAAGTGACATTTATGACAACATGGCATATTCGCATCCATTGTTGAAAACAAAAGAAGAGTTAATGCAATTAGAGTTGGATCTCGAACGCGCGATGCTCGTTCCGATTCCTGAGATGAAACGCAAAATAGCAGAATTAAGATTGCAAGGGGCACATATAATTTTTATTTCCGATATGTACTTGCCACAAGATTTCATCGCGGGTGTGCTACAGAACGCAGATATAATGAAGCCTGAAGATAGTATATACGTTTCGTGTGAAGTCGGAAAACGGAAGGTAGATGGTAATTTGTATAGATATATAAAGCAGAAAGAAAATCTGACATTTCATAATTGGTGTCATTATGGGGATAATACAATTAGTGATTATCAAATACCTCGGGCATTAGGAATAAAAGCTAAATTGGTAGATTGGAGTTATTCTGTGTATCAAAACAGGTGGATCAAAGATTATTGTAATCCTCAAAATAGAGTGTTCGAAACTTTAGCTGGAGTATGTAGAACTTTAGTGCATACATTACCACAAAGTAATCATAAACTTTTTTTATTAGATTTAGCAGCTCCATTGTTCGTGTCCTTTACATATCGGACGCTTCTCAGAGCAAGGAAAGACGGCTTGAAACACTTGTTTTTTTGCGCAAGAGATGCCAAGATGATATATCTCATAGCAGAGTTATTTCAACCTTTGTTCTCTGATGTAAAACTTCATTACTTATATATATCCCGTGATGCTCTGTACAATGGCAATCCAACAGCAAGAATGGCATATTTCAGGCAATGTGGTCTCGCTTCTAAGAAAGATAAATGTGCTATCGTGGATTTGCGTACTTCCGGAAAGACGCTGTGTGTACTCAATAGCCAGTTAAAGGAAGAAGGTTATATCCCAATCACAGGCTTTTTCTTTGAAATGTTTTGCACCGGAACGATAGATAATATTCCTGAGCAATATTATGCAGAGTTGCACACACCCTACTATATGCAAAAGAAATATTGTCGCGATATTTTCCGGCATCATTACCTGATAGAAATGTTTATATCAATCCATAATGAAAAACGCACTATTGACTATGCGATAGATGATAATCAGCATGCGTATCCTGTTTTTGCTCAAGGAGAAACAGAATCTTCAGAGGACAGATGCTATATGCCTGATAGCGAAAAAAGATGCGATGAGCACCGCAATACCCTACTTGCATTCACTAAATATTTTATTGAAACTAAACTATACTATTTCGTTGACGATATTTTCCGTATTGCAATAGATGATTGGAGGAGATTTGCGTTGGCCCCAGATGAGCAATATTTGTGTGCGTTGGAAGATTTTTACTCATGTAGACCCGGTCAAACAGAATTATTACCTTATGTTAAAAAAATGGGGCTAGTGGAGATGCTAAGAACTCGCGGAAATAATACACTATGGAGGCTTGGAACGTTACAGTATAGTCTCCCTATACTTGGTGATGCCTATTCTAAAATGATGAATAGATAATGAGTCAGAAAATGCTACCACTTGTTTCTATTTGCGTCCCTGTATATAATGTTGCTCAATATATAGAGCGTTGCGCAAAAAGTTTATTTGAGCAAACATACCCTAATTTAGAATATATCTTTGTGGATGATTGCTCATTAGACAAAAGTATAGAGATACTTCATAATGTTATAGCATCTTTCCCCAGCAAAGCCGCTCAGATCCATATAGTGACGCATGAGCGAAACAGAGGACTGGCCGCCTCGCGAAATTCCGCTGTAGCAGCAGCACGAGGGAGTTTTATTGTGCATGTAGACTCAGATGATTGGATAGAGGCGAACATGGTAGAGGATTTGGTGCGAAGACAAATAGAAACGAATGCAGATATAGTCAGTTGCAACGCAGTGGCCCATTATAACAATCATGAAGAGTTAATGATAGAACCCGATTATGAGTCTAAGGATGATATGATGCGGAGCGTCTTGCAATTGACTATGGATCATGTAATCTGGAGAAGATTGATTAGATCTTCACTATATAAAGATAATAAAATTTCCGCTGTGGAAGGGATAAATATCGGTGAAGATCATTATACATTACCGCGTTTGTTGTTCTATACTAATAAATTTGCAAAGTGCGACGGAGTGTTGTATCATTATAATTGTTTGAATGAGAATTCGTATATGCAGTCAACAAGGGGTACGATTAATTATACAAGGTTCAAAAGCGACATAGCCTCCATCAACGTGTTGTTGGATTTTTTTGATCAGCACCAGTCGATATACGTGGAAGAACTATACAAAGTTAAAGTTCAATATGTTTATCATAATTTATGGAGATTGTTAGAAATCGGGAATAAAGAGTTATATGTCAAATTGTTTCCATATTGGGATGAGATTGACGAAAAATATAAAAAAATCATAAATATATCTTCCATTCGGAAGAAATTATTATCTCCTCAATACTATATATATAACAGGTTGCGTGTCCGTTGTAAAAGATTGGCGCAAAAGATTGTAAAACTAATCCCAAGAATCTTCTATGGAAAAGCTTTTAACAATTGTAGTTCCGACATTTAACATGCAGGACTATTTGGCCCGCTGTTTGGATTCTTTGATTCTGACAGACGAGGTTTTGATGAGCCAGTTGGAAGTGCTGGTGATTAATGATGGAAGCAAAGATAACTCATCTGCCATAGCCCACACGTATGCAAATCGTTTCCCTGATACGTTTCGCGTGATTGATAAGGAAAATGGCAATTATGGCTCGTGTATTAACCGCGGCTTGAAAGAGGCTACAGGCAAGTATATAAAAGTGCTGGATGCCGATGATTGGTTTGATAATGCGAACTTTGCTTCTTTTCTACAGTACCTTTTAACGACGGAAGCGGACTTGGTGTTGTCTGATTTTGATATGGTGAAACCTTCAGGAGATGTGATGCAGACATTCTGCTACCATCTTCAACCGAATGAAAATACTTTGAAAAATAATAAAGTCGTGTATGATATTATGATGCACGCAGTAACGTATCGCCGTTCCATATTTAATGATTTGAATTATCACCAGACTGAGGGTATATCACATACGGACAATGAGTGGATTTTCTTGCCGATGGCACGTGTCAAGAGCGTGGTAAGTTTTCCGTATGTTGTCTATAAATATCTAATTGGGCGCGAAGGGCAAACAATGAATCCGAAAGTATTTATGAAAGAAATATCACACGAAATCCAGGGGTGGAAAGCTAATCAGTCGGCTTGGGATTTAACTGCGACAATAGGCAGAGGGGATGCAGAACAATATTTGTGGTATAGATTAACAGATCGGGCTAAAGTGATATATCGCAGAAATATTTTAGGATGTTTCACGGGGTATAGCAATCAGGAACTAAAGGACTTTGATAACTATATCAAAGATCATAATAGGAAGTTGTATGATGAGTTGGAATATGCGACATACTCTAATCGAAAATTTAGATTTGTTCACTATTGGCGAAAGTGGCATCATTACCGTCCATTGGTGTATGTGCTCCTCAAAATAGAAAACAAGTTCGTATATTGTGGTGATAGAGGTATACATGAATAATTAATTCAATATAGTTCGTGATAACAAGTAGACTTGTTGATATAAAATGACAAAAGTAATTACATACGGCACATTCGATCTTTTGCACCAAGGACATATAAATCTTCTCAAGCGTGCAAAAGAATTGGGGGATTATCTCATTGTTGGAGTGACTAATGATGCATTTGATAGAGATAGGGGCAAACTCAATGTCCGCAATAACGTATTGGAACGGGTTGAGGCTGTTAAAGCGACCGGATTGGCAGACCAGATTATCATTGAGGATTATATGGGGCAGAAGATTGATGATATTCAAAAGTATAATGTTGATATTTTTGCCATTGGCTCGGATTGGGAAGGAAAGTTCGACTATCTCAACGAGTTCTGTAAGGTTATATACCTGCCTCGCACGGAAGGTATCTCTTCGACAATGTTACGGGAAGATTCTCAATCAACGGTGCGCGTAGGAGTAATCGGGTGCGGACGTATAGCCCAACGTTTTGTCCCAGAAGCAGACTTTGTGGATGGTGTAAAGGTCGTTTGTGCATATGATAATAATGCCAACAGATTGGCATCCTTTACAAAAGAACATAATCTGTTTGTTTGTCCTGATGCACAAGAGCTATTCCTGCGAGTAGATGCTGTATATATTGCTTCACCGCATCTGTCGCATTATGCATATATCAAGGAGGCGTTACTAGCGCGCAAGCATGTCTTGTGTGAAACACCGATGGTTTTGCAAAAGCAGCAGGCAGAAGAGCTATATATGTTGGCAGAACAATACGGATGTGTACTGATGGAAGCGAACAAGACTGCTCATTGTCCTGCATTCAATCATCTTATTACATTAGTCAAATCCGGCTTGATAGGCGAAGTCGTAGATATAGAAGCTTCGCTTAGTAAATTGTGGAGCGATGATACAACGCTTCGTGAATTTGACCCGAAACAAGCTGGAGGATCCATGTATGAATTAGGTAGCTATCCACTCTTGCCGATAGTTAAGTTGATGGGGGCTAATTATGATAATTTGAATCTATACTCGCGCGTTGATAATGACATAGATTTGTTTACACGCGGAGTGATGCGTTACCAACATGCAACATGCTCCTTTAAATTAGGACTGGGTGTTAAAACCGAAGGAAACTTGGTCATCTCTGGGACAAAAGGGTATGCGTATGTGCCTGCTCCATGGTGGAAAACAGATTTCTTTGAATTGCGTTATGAGAATCCGGCGGATAATAAGAAGTATTTTTATAAATGGGACGGAGCAGGGCTTCGCTACGAGATACAGGAATTTATAAGTTGCATCCTGAATCATCGCCTTTCATCTGCTCGGTTGAGCAGAAATGAAAGTGTTTGTATGGCGAGTATCATGGAGCAGTTCACCAATCGAGTAAATTTTTATGTGATATGAGAAAGGCTTTAGTAGTAGGCGGGGCTAATGGTATAGGATTAAGTATTGCTACCGAATTGGCTAAACGTGATACCATAGAAAGGATATATATAGTTGATAAATCCGTTATCCCCATTGAATATAATAATCTCAAATTCCAATTCTGCCAATTTGATTTGACGCAAGCAGATTACAGCATTTTTCAACAATTTGATGATATAGATGTACTGATGATAACTGCCGGATTTGGAAGGCTGCAGTTATTTCGAGATACAGATGAACAGTTGATAATTGATTCATTCAACGTTAATACTATATCGGCTATGCGAATTATTAAGCACTTTTATCCGAAAATAGAGGCTTCAGCTCCGTTCTATTGCGGTGTGATGGTAAGTATTGCCGGATTTATGTCATCACCATTCTTTAGTGTTTATGCTGCAACAAAAGCTGCTTTGAAAGTATTTATTGAGAGTGTAAACGTTGAATTGTTGAAAGCGGGAACGGACAATCGCATATTGAATGTAAGTCCCGGCTCATTAAAAGGCACATCGTTTTCTGCAGGCAAAACTAATTTGTCGGTGACAGCACCAATGGCTCAAGCAATTCTTCAACATCTCGAGCAGAAAGAGGACTTGTTCATTCCTCAATACGATGAGATATTTCATGATGTCCTAGAGCGATACCATGCAGATTTTCGTGCTGAAGGGTTGCATAGTTATGAATATAAAGTGAGATCAGGAAGGGTAATGTAGGAACTGATATATGCGATGAGGAATGAGTTCTCCTATTATATCCATATTAATTCCTGTATATAATACTGCGCCCTACATAGAAAGATGCATGCGCAGTATATTCCACCAGTCGTTCGCCGATTTTGAAATAGTAGCAGTGGATGATGGCAGCACGGATGATTCTTTGGAGGTGTTGAAACGGCTAGCGAAACATGATAAGCGGTTGCACATCTATCATAAGGAGAATGGAGGAGTAAGTTCAGCTCGTAATTTAGCTTTAGATCATGCAAATGGTGAGTGGTATATGTTCGTAGATTCTGATGACGAATTGACGTCCAATGCCTTGTCTGTAATGCATCAGGCAACTCAAAATGCTACATGTGATATGGTTGCCGGTAGTTATGTAGTAACAAAAGAATCCGGAGCCCGAGGTCATGCAGATTTGTTTACTTTGCCTGCCGAATGGAAGCAAGATGATGCGATTGAGGCTTTTTTTACTGCTAATCCTGATCAGTTTCATGGTTACATTTGGAATCGATTGTTTAATGCAACAATAATCAGAGAGAATCATATACGATTTGATACGAGCATTGCTTATAAGGAAGATGGTTTGTTCTTAATTCAGTATTTGTTGCGCTGCAAACATTCTCTATCCGTGATACCCGACGAGGTATATATATATTATGATCGTTCGGATAGCGCGATGGGACAACTTCAAAATGGATTCGTTCCGGCTCATGTCACCAATTTATATGCAAGAGTGAAAATTTTAAATGAAATAAAACAATATGGTGGAAATCCGAAACATATTAAACTGGCCAAACAGGCGGTCAATCAGATTGCGCGTGTGCTGCGACACCAAATGATCAGAAGCCACTATTACCGCCCGAAAATGTGGTGGCGTGTATTTCATGAATTGGTTCATTCAGGAGCATTGTTATCTAAACCCACAGAATAAGAAATAGATTGATGGAACAGGCAGGCTCCACATATATTACTCCACAAAGTAAGAAAGATGCAGGCTATTATAGTATAGTCTTTATCTTTCTATCCACAGCGATACAGAACTGCTTTGGCTTCGCACGATCGGCTCCACCGGCGTTAAAATTGATAATTGCAATATTTTGCTGGTTGGCGTGTCTTCTTGCTATAGGGAATAGGCAGACTTGGAAGGCTTATCCTCAATATTTCAAAGTTTTGTTAATATTGTTATTCGTAGATGTTTTGGGTGCATTTTTTCATGCAATTTGGTCGGGAGAAGTATATGCGGGGGAAAAATATGTGGTAATAATGACCAATATGTACGCAACATTGAATGTGATTAGTGTGTTGTTCGTGTTAGTTGTTACAGGTTTTGAACATTTACGGATTATTTTACGCGGAACGTTATGGCTGTTTGTACTTAATGCCCTCTTGCTTATATTTAATTTCGATGTGTCTACAAAATCCTATTTTTTATCCTATTTCATGATTTATAGTGCAATCTTTCTGCCATATATTAGTCGAAGCAAAAAGTTGATATTTGCATTGGGCGTTGTTATGGCATTATTTGCCTTTTTCGGAGGTGGTAGGCAGGTGATTATTTCATTGGGCTTTATGATGATAGCTTGGATCATTCCTAGATACATATCCAAAAGGATGGTTTTGTTCTTGTCTCTTTTATTGATTGTTTCGCCTTTGTTTTATGTATGGTATTATGGAGAATTTTATGGAGATGTTTTTTGGCAGTTGGAGGCTGGTGTCGAAGATAATGAGGAGTTGAGTGGTAATACGCGTTCCTTTTTGTATCAGGAAGTGATGGAGGACTTTCTGCAAAGAGATCAATTCACCCAACTTTTGGGTCAAGGTACGTTAGCATATTATAATTCACGCTTTTTTGATACTGATTCACGTTTTGGCGTGGAGGTTCCAATTTTGCAATGGATTATGCAATGCGGATTATTGTTCTATATCATATTGACTATTTTATGTGTGTCAGCGATCATATACATATATACACATAGTGAAAATAGACTTATGGCGACTATCTCTATCTTGCTTGGAGCATATTATTTTATGTGCCATGTTTCAAACTTTTCGGGGTGTAATACTATGCATCTCGGTTTTTGGGGGATGCTTGGCATGTCCTTTAATCCACTGTTTTTAAACGCCTCAGATTACGACGTGAAAGAAGAATTATCATGATTAATAATATTGGGCTTATGCAACAAAGTATTTTAATTAATGGAACCCCATTTTTTTATGAAGAAAAAGATTTGCGCTTCGGGATGGGACCGGAGATTACACATGAGCAAGCCAAAGAAATCTTGTTCCGCATGAAAAGTTTGCTTGATGAACAGGGCGTGCGGTTCTGGCTGATATATGGAACCTTGTTGGGCGCTGTAAGGGAGCATGATTTTATTTCATACGATTTTGATGTTGATATTCAGACTGATGAGTACGACAAATTGCTTGCTATTATTCCATGGCTCGACGAACAAGGGATGAAGTTGATTCGCGTGCAACCGCAACGGGTATATACTTTCTCATTAGGGAGTGTATACATAGATATTTATATAGCAGGGAAAGCTCCTTTCCCGTTAAACCTATGGTGCTCATGGCTAAATGGAAATATAGTACCGACAAGATTGGTATTCCCATTATCTAAACTGGAGTTTTTAGGGGAAAAATTTGCCGTGCCGGCACAGCCTGAAAAACTAATGGAATTTTTCTACGGTAAATCATGGCGCACGCCAATCCCTGGAGTGCATGGGCAATATGATATATATCCCGTATATTTATATCGTCGTTATATAAAGAAATGGATAGGAAGATAATATGTTAGCATGAGTAAGATAATTGTTGCGGATATATGTTCTTTAACCGTGGATAATCAGTCCACCGGACATTATTTTGCCGTAGCCCAAAATTATTTGGACATGTTCGGAGACTTAGAGCAGGTAAAAGTTGCCGGCGGACCAATATATGAGCAAAAATTTCGCGATAAAGTATTGCGGTTACCATATAATCATGTGGCAGGGGAGTCTAAATTACAGGAAAAATGGCATGAGTTGATGAATTGCCGTGCTTTGTGCAGACAGGTGGAGCGTGGCGATATCCTTGTTATGCAATCAGTTGCATTAGTGACGGCGTTTGTCGGAATTATATTATTTATGCATAAGCCATGCCGATTGTTCTTTATTCAATATAATACAGAATCAATAAATTCTTTGTTGAAGAAGATTCTGTGGAAAATCGCGAGCCATAAGGTGAATGGCATTATCGCGACCTTTTCTGATGTAGCAAAAGAATATGGAAAGCCTTATGCTATTGTTCCTGATTACGTGTATACAAGGAATCAGCACCAATCAGATCTAAAGTTTAGCGAGCGAAAATATGATGTATGCATGCTCGGGCATATTTATCATGATAAAGGCGTTCTGGAGGCTTTGGAATATCTTATGGGAAAAGGACTGAACATAATCGTTGCTGGAAAAATCGGAGAACCGGATATTGAACCGAAAATCCGCTCTTTGGCTTTGCGGGATGCGAATATACAATTGCGTATTGGGTATCTCCAAGAGCAAGAATACCATATCTTGATTGCGAGCAGTAAGTACTGCATGCTTAATTATCGTGGTAGATATAATGAGCATAGTAGCGGAGTCGTTTATGATGCATTATTCCATTGCACGCCTGTACTAGCGACGGATACTAAGTCTACTGAAATTGTTAGAAAATTTGGCATGGGTGTTGCATTCGGCAATGTAGTTGAACTAAACATAGACCGTTTGTTGGATGAAAGGATTTATGCAGGTTACCAAAAATGCATAAAAAATTATCTTTTAGAACAACAAAAAACAATTATGCAGTTATTAGATTTTCTGAAACAAGCATGAAAACGCAGAAACTCCTCATATTTCATCCTATCATAGCTCCCTACCGCATTGACATGGTAAATGAATTGGCTAAGATTTACGATGTAACTTTATGCTTGTATGCATATAACCTGCGAGGGCAGAAGTTTGATATAGCCAAATTATATGACGAGCGCATGCGGGTAAAACCTGAGTTTTTGCTGGATAAAAAATATAATGGAAAATCGAACATACGAAAGGCTATAATTGATGCCATCCACATTCATCAGCCAGATATCGTAATCGTCAGCGAATTCAGTTGGTATGCGTGGGTAGTCTTGTTACATCGATTATTGCACCGCTTGCAGTACAAGGTTGTAAGTCTTGTTGATGATAGTATAGATATGCTCTTGCATACTCACTCTGTATTTGTATGGCATTCAATTGCTCGCAGAATCACAATGCCACTGTTGGATCAAGTGATTAATGTGGATCCACGTGCTGCGGAATGGTATCAGTGCAGATATGGAAAAGGCATATTCTTTCCGATTGTGAGCGATGATGTAATTTATAGAGAAAGGTTGAAGCGTGTACTGCCTTTGAGTGAAGAGTATGTTGAGAAGTACCAATTAGAAGGGAAAAAGATACTTATGTTTGTGGGCCGTTTGTCAAGAGAAAAAAATATTCCAACGGCAATAGACGCTTTTAAGCACGCAAAAATATCGGACAGCATATTTATTATTATTGGAGATGGCCCGGAAAAAGAAGCGCTAATTCGTGAGTTCGGGAATGATGAGTCTGTTATTTTTGCAGGAAGATACGAGGGGGATGCATTATATGCCTGGTATAATGTTGCGCAAGTGTTAATTTTACCCAGTTTGAGAGAACCGTTTGGTGCCGTCACTAACGAGGCGTTAATGGCTGGATGTTGGGTGTTGTTAAGTAATGTAGCAGGTAGTGGTTGTTTAATTAGAGATGATGAAAATGGTAATTTTATTTTTCCTCAGGATAAAAATAACATAAGTTTACAAATAGTTAAAGCTTTAGACCATTCTGAACAAATTGAATTACCATTAAAAGTAAAATCGGATAGAATGATAAAACCATTCCGGGAATATATTAAGAATTTTATATGTGCGATCAAATGCTAACCATAATGACAGCATTGCGCATTTTTGAATAATAGTATAAAGATATGGCAAAAGTATCAATTATGCTCCCCGATTATAATGGGGGCGAACTTGTGCGACGCTCGATAGAGAGTGTGCTTGCGCAAACATATACCGATTACGTGTTATACTTAATCGAC
>OCTW011563389.1_pt1 | contig 21491 bp, 48 predicted proteins | sample 1539671 | NCBI WGS metagenome assembly OCTW01 (sample SAMN02144230, study PRJEB22623) | gut metagenome | biome: sheep rumen | host: Ovis aries | place: New Zealand
GAGCCGATAGGCTGTACTGCTATCACGCCCGTCATCTCATAACGGAGCATTCTGATAATCGCCGAACCGTTCGCCTTGTCCTCGACCAAAGTCGTTTTGCATTCAGGGTACATAGCCCGAAGTCGCCGTATCTCCACGATGGTGTCAGGAAACGACAAATGCTTCTTTACCGCGTCTATAAGGTAAATGTCAGCGTCCGTCTTGCCCCATACCTGTATCGCTACGAAGTCGGACTGGTCTTCATCCTTGAAAGCCGCGTCCACGCTCATCACCCATGTGTTTATCTGCGGAAGTTCTTCGTAGTATTCCCACCACTCACGCTGAATGATGTTACCTTCCATAGCGGTAGGGCGACCCTGAAACAGCGCGTTCCATGTCATCGAACCTTCGAGTGAAACAAGCCCCTTCTTGTATTCCCGAAGCCACGCGTTGTCTTTGCCGATTTCAGGACACAGTGCATCGCCTATCTTGCGTCTGCACAGCGTTCCCGTCTCGTCACGCCAGCAGAACGGCTCTTTCTCGTCCTCGCACTCACACGGAAGGTTCAACAGCTTGATGTTCTCTTCCTCTTGTAAGAGCCTTCCCGCCAAATCATCTTCGTGCCACCGCGTCATTATCAGAATGACTTTGGCGTGCGGCGCGAGACGAGTCTTGAATGACATGAGCCACTCTTCGTATATCAGGTCGCGCCTCGATTTCGAGAACGCTTCTTTCTTGTTCTTTATCGGGTCGTCTATAATCATCAGATTCGCAGGCTGACCCGTTACACCAGTACCGACACCACGGCTTATCATCCCGCCGTGCTTTGAAGTCTCGAACTCGACCGCCCTGTTGTTGTCCTTCGCGAGCGTCAGCCCGAAGACATCATCACCGAATTCCTCTATCTTTCTTCGGTTGCGTCGTCCGAACTTGATAGCGAAGTCCTCGTTATAGGAAATCTCTATGACGTGGTTCTCAGGATGCCGTCCCAAGTACCACGACGGAAGGCTCTCCGTAACGCTTTGTGACTTTCCATGCTGTGGCGGCGTCGAAATCACTAATATCTCGTATGGCTTCTCCGTCGGTCGCTCTACAAAGTTCTGTACATACCGACATAAGAACCGATGAAAGCGGGTCTTCTTCCATGCGCCCTGATGGACGTGATATACATATTCGCAATAGTCTGTCTGCAGTACAGCGCGATAAGCGTCGACTGCACTTATATTTGCCATCCACACCCTCCCGTCGCCATCACGCTAAGTGCCAAAGCACTTTTCGGATTTTTTCAAAATTTTTTCGCATCGAGTCCAATAAATCACCCTCAGTTGGGACTTGACCTACTACTCCCAACACGACCCGAAGTCGTTGCCATACGCACCAATGAAAAAGACACTCTTGACGAGTGCCTTCTTCGTAGTAAGGAGTAAGTATGTTGAAGAGTTCCCAATGACTGCTCATTGCCATGTGTTTTCAGGTGCGTTCCGATTTGCAGATACGTTTTCAGAGCCGTTCCGATTTGCAGATACTCTATATATATATAGGAGAGAGCGCGCGCCCGCGTTTGGGACGGAACAGCTTCGTCGCCCTACCCCCTGCCACCGAATTGCCCCTGCCGCCAACTCTCTTCCTTTTATATATAGGGCGTCCATCGACTTTGTGAGCGGGTTATGTACACTATGTGCAATGTGTGTCATGTATCCGCGCCCACCAGTCAGCATTCAAGAGCGGCGGCGCTCATCTGCATGCACCCATCCGAAAGCCTATCGGCGGCAATGCGGAATGATTGCAGAGCCTGTCGCGCTCATTGCTGATACTGTTCTCTACTTGTAATGATGCTGACATTATCCACACTTGACAAGGCGTACCGCTCAATTTGTAGGCTGTCAGACAACTTTTTTCAATTTCCTATTGACGGCGTATATACTCATGAGTATACTTGTACTTGACAGGACGCCCCCTGTAGCCAACAGGGGCGACACTCACAGCACACAGCAGACAGAAAGGAAAGGTAATCATCATGTCAATCACACTTGAAACCATCAACAGCATTTTCAATAGTGCATACCCATCAAACGGCTTTAAGCACAACAACAGCAACGATGCTATCATTGACGCACTCAACGCAATGCAGACAACAGAAGACGAAGTTTTCGAATATACCCGCACTGGTGAGTTCAGACTTCACGCACAAGGCTATCACGCGCTCAGAGGACTCAAGGCATATATCAAGGCTAAACGCGGCGGGAAAATGCCGACGCCGAGAAAAGCCGAGCCGAAACCGAAAAAGGCAGAGCCTAAAAAGGCAGAGCCGAAAGCCGCCGAGCCTATGCCGCCACACTTCATTAAATGTACTAATGTAATCGGCATTGCGGGACGTCCCCTGCTGATGACAGGACCTGCAGGAAGCGGCAAGTCGTACACAGCGGAAAAAGTCGCTACAGAGTGCGGCGCTACAGCATTCTATACGCAGTCAAAAGTGTCATTCGACACCGACTTAAAAGGCTACATGGACGCCTACGGAAACTATGTACCTACAGCGCTTTACAGAGCAATCAAGCGCGCTGACAGCGGCGAGAAGACGGCGTATTTCCTCGATGAGATATTTGCAGGGGACACAAGCTGTTTAACAGTAATTAACGACCTGCTGAGCGACGGAAAAATGACGTTTCCTAACGGCGAAACACTCAGCGCCGCCAACCTTATCATAATGGCGGCAGACAACACTAACGGCAACGGCGCTACGAATCAGTACAACACCCGCAACAAGGCAGACAAGAGCTTTCTTAACAGATTCGGATGTGTATTCGTAGACTACGACAAGAACGTCGAAAAGAAGTTGTCACGCGGGCATGACGATATTCTGGAATTCATCAGAGCAATCCGCGCCGCATCTGAAAAGAATGACCTTGATATTGTCGTATCGTACCGCTCAATCGACGCGATGGCAAAATACGCCGACGCGGGCATCGACTACGCAGAGACAGTTAACACCTTTGTATATCAAGACGCGCTGACAGATGATGATAAGGACACACTGAGACAGGACGCAAAAATCGCGCGCCTTATCGCAAAAGGCAACCCATACGCAATGGCTATGTAAAGCCCTGCAGGACGTCAGCACACAGCACACAGGAAAGGAAAAGGTGCAATCATGAAGAGCTTCGAAAAGAAATTCGGAAAGTACAATGCACGCATCGAAAAGTTTAGCGGCATTGACGAGATGGTAAAGTGGGTCGAGCGCACACCATCAGACGAGGGCTTTAAAGATATCGTCAGCGGCACTCACGAAGTAAGAAAGGGCTTTAATGGCGTCGACTCTTACGAGCAGGCGCGCGACTACATCAGAAAAGGCGTCAACATGAAAGACGTTAAAGCGGCTATCAATACAGGAAGTCGTGACTACAGCAAAAAGCAGAACGTCAGACACATCAGCGGCGGCGCGCCTTGCGTCCCTGCCGCCGTAGCATCCGACCCGCGCGCAATGTATCAGAGACGTAACACACAGATAACAGGCGCGTACAACGTATTTGTAAATTGCGGCTATAATTGCGGCGTCACACCGCAGGAAGCAAAAGACGCAGGGCTTAAAGTCCTGCAGGAAGTGCTGAGAATATCGGCTATAAAGCCTGTTAATCTGTATGTAGGCGCTACGGCTATCGACAACGAACGCAAAAACATTATCGGCTACGGGATGCAGATAATGGACGCGGGCAAAGCATTCAATGCGGCGCGCGTATCCTACGCACTGACACACTGCGGATTTTTCAGAGTATTCGGTTTTGCATACTATGAGCGCACACGCGGGATGTGGTCAAGCGGCAACGCGGGAACACTCGGAAGCGCACTTGTAAAGTATGACGAAGACCTTAACAGGAAAGTATTGAACGGCGCGTTTAAAAATATGCTGTTCGTAAACATTGCCGAAATCGTAGACGGCAAAAAGGACGCGCTCAAGGAACTCGAAAACATCAGATAGCAGGGACGCGGCGAAAGCCGCACCCTGCAGATATCAGAAAGCACACAGCAGCAGAAAGGAAAAGCGACATGGACATCAACATCAACAGCACCGCGCTCGCGGAATCAATCACAGAGCGCATAAAGCAGGAAGTCCCATGGACTCAGACATGGGTAGAAAGGGACGGCTTTGGCGGATATAGAAACGCCCGCACAAACGAGCCATATGGAATAATCGAGACGCTGACTTTAATGGCGCAAGAAATGCACGACGAAATCATAGGCACTGAAGACGATTGGTCGGAAGTCGGATATAAAGTTTGGGACTCTAAGCCGAGCGCAATAATCCTTAAAGAAGGTCAGACGCTCGAAGACCTATTTGATGAAGATGGGGAATTTCGCGAGGGCGTCGGCGTCAGAGTCTATGGAAGTTCTGCAGTCAAAGATAAAAAGGACAATTCGCCATATCCTAATAGCGGCATCAAGGCATATCCGAATATAGACATGCCGACCACGCGACTTGATGAAGTTCTGAAAGCATACTATGAAGCAGAGGGCATCGACTACGCAGAAGAAGAAGGCTCGCAGTCATACTTTGCACCCGAGGAAGATATCATCCGACTCCCTGCAAAGAAACAGTTCACGAGCCTGTCGGGATATCTCGCAACGAAAGCACACGAGACCATACACAGCACAGGCGTGTACGTCAGATGCAACCGCGAAGCATTCAAAAAGTTCGGCGCAAAGTTCGGCACGATGAAGTACAGCCGCGAAGAGTTAATAGCAGAAATAGGGAGCGGGCTTTTACTCGCGGCGTTCGGACTCGATACAGAAGAGACTCGAAAGAATACAGCGGCATATTGTCAGAATTGGCTACAGCAGTTACAGAATAACCCGCGTTGGATAATGACGGCGGCACAGCTTGCCGAGGAAGCAGTGGAATACATAATGCAGTACGCATAAAGTGGATAGGGAAAGTGAGGATACAGACATGAAAATTATTGAAATCATAAAGTGGGCTATAGTCTGCATGATGTATGCAGGGCTTGGGCTGTTCATGGTAATAGGCACAGCAATGTGCGGCGCATAACCTTTAACAATCCGCATCACAAGCGGGTGCGGATGATTAAGGGCTATCACCAAAGCACAGGAAGGAGTAAGTATGAAAGGCTTTGAAAACTTCACAGACAGACAGCGGGAAATGATAGAGCGCTACGCGGAAATTGTTCCATCCGTATACGCAAAGAAATCCCGCAACGGGCGCAGAACATACTACGTCATAAGCACATGGGAAGCCGACTATGTGTTCCACACAAAGAAGGCATTCATCGAGGCAATCGAGGAGACTCTGAAAGAATGGGGAAAGGAGAACGGCAATGATTAAGCGAGTTACACTGAGATGCGGCGGCTTCTCTTACAAGAACTTCACAAAGTATATTGCGGAGAACGGAAACGCAGTGTGCGCAATCAACGACGAGATAGTAGAGCCTGACGTGGGTAACGATATCTACAGGGCGTTGAAAGAAGAAAACGCAGTCGTCACCAACCGCGTTGCTATCGAGATGAACGACGAGGAAATCGTTAAGCATCTCGAAAGCGGAATCGATAAGTACGTGGAGTACATTGACAATTACAGACAGTACATGCAGGCACAGGAAAAGAACAACAGGATACGCAAGTTAATATCAGAGTTCAGACGTATAGCAAAATAAATATTCCGCAGAGGAATATTTATATCTCAGAGGAATACACGAAAGGAGTAGCGTAATGGAAGATAAAAGAATATGCCCTGTCTGCGGGCAGGAACACGACAGAGAAGAAATGCTTTTCACACATGACTGTCATGGCATTCCGCTCAGACTTGTCTGCTACGGATGCTACGAAAGAATCATGGAAGAGAAAGGCTATGACGGGGAATATTACACGGAACTCGACGAGAATATATGGGATTATTAGAAAGGAGAATCGGAAATGACATTGCTGATAATAGCTATAATCTGTATCATAGATATAATCGCAAGGACATATATCACAAATGAAGGGATATGCTATGAGATGCCGAACGGCAAGCGCAAGCAGATAATCAGAAAGAGAGGAACGCAAACCAATGGCAAAAATGCAGAGTGAAAAGGTGACGGCGGCACAACGAGCCGCCGCCGATAGATACGACTCAAAGACATTTAAGAAGATATCGTTCGCACTGCGGCTTCAAGAGGACGCGGACATCATCAAGGATATTGAAACCGCCAAAGCTGAAGGGCTATCACTAAGAGAATGGCTTAGAAGAATATACGACAACAAATAGCAAAGAAAGGATAGGTGTAACATGGGTAATAAGTTGACACGCGAGCAGGAGATAGCGCTGACGAGGGAACTCGGCGAACTCAGGAGCAGGTTCTCCTTGACGGATGAATCGGAAGAAAACAGAAAACGCGGCGAACGCATCAGAGAAATCTGCAAGGAGTTGGGGCTTAACAGTAAGCCGCGAAAGAATAGAACGCCTTGCATATACAGACCGAGATAGAACACAGGCGGGGATGCTCTTCCCCGCTTTTTATTGCAAAACAAAAGCCGCTCGACATGGTTTGCTAAGCGGCTTCTGTTTTTTCAAGCGCACACAGCTTGAAAGGAAAGTAATTATTTTATAACACACTCAGTCTGTATTATCAAGTTCAGTTCGGCATCACGATATTAGTAAACTTCGTGAGTGCTATCTTTTTTATTTTGCGGAGTTCTTCGAGATTCTTGATTCCGCAGTGGCTTATGATATCGGTGTCCTCGTAATGGTCAATGAGCCAAAACTTTAAGACGAGCCTTTCGACTTCGGGAAGGTCGTTCAATCCGAGGACGACCATATCAACATAAAGTTGGTACTCGTTCTCGCGGAGCTGAAGCACCTTCATGTACTGTTCCCAATCTCCCCTGCTCGTAGCGCCAATGGGGTTCTCATAATATCCTTTGGCAACACGCATCGCATCTTGAATAGCGCCGAGCGTCCTCTTATTCTTTTCGTAGTCCCCTATCAGAGAACACACATCGAAAGTCCAATATCTCACGACAACTGCGACCTTTCAAATTCCTGCCAGTCGCCCTGAAGACCTGAAGGCAAATCTGCTGGCGCATCAATCATCTTTACTTTTGCAACGACCAGTCCGCAGGCTGGGCAAACAATCAAATCGTTCTTCGTATCGTAAAGCGTATCTCCGTGGGGATATCCGCTTTCGTCTGCAAGGCTCTTCCCGCAGTCGCAGTTGAATCCGTTCTTGTAAACAGACTCACGCCATATGTAGGCTTCTCTCTTCACTCCTCGTTCTCCTTTCCGAAATAGTCATTCCAAGTATAGTTTACATCCTCGTCAGTCTTATTTTTCTGTGATTTATCCGACCGCAAAATTTCGTCTGTAACGAGCGTTTCAAGGTCGGTCAGTCTGCTTCTCATTGATGTAATTAAATCCTCTGTGATGCGCCATATCTGCTTGCTTACGACCATCGGCACAGTGCAGGACGATGCCACATAACAGATGCAGTCCTCGCAGTTGGGATATCCGCATTCTTCCATCAGTTTGGCTCGGTCTGCGGACACCCACTCAAGAGCGTTTGCTTTTGGCTTTGTCTCCTGAATGTAAATCTCATCTGTGATGAATCCGTCCTGCTCAATCTCTCTCATCTAACACCTCGCTCTCCAGTTCCTTCAGCACTGAGCGGATTGCTTCACGCCATGCACCGCACCAGTTCCACAGCTTCTCCTCGTCAATATGCGATGCAATCTCAACAACATTCACATCCGCTACAAAGCCGTCCAACTCATTCAGCAACTTCTTTACTTTTGTCTTCTCCATCGTCATACTCCTCGAATTCTACAAAGTTCCTCTCCATCTCATCGAGAGCCTTGTCATACTCATAATCTCTTCTGCTGTCATACATCCACGCACAATCCGTCTGCGGAGTATCGGCTATCCTTGCGTTTAATGTGCAATCTCCGTTTTCATATGCACCACACTTATCTGTGCAAGTTCCGTAGCAAGTTATGTGTGATTCCGTCTGCGGAGTATCGGCATCCCAATCCACTTTGTTGTAATTGCATACACTCCATATGCACTTGTCGCAATCCGTCTGCGGAGTCTTTTGACACTTCTCCGTTTCACATTGCCATTCGTGTGCTATGTACTTCCAATGCTCACACTTCTCGCAATCCGTCTGCGGAACATTTGCAAACATCAGCGTTGATTCGTCTTTTGACTCAAAGTAACACTCTTGTCCCATCTCCAACAGCGCACAATAGTAATGCTGACCTGCTCCATGCTCCCAATGAGCGCAATTATTGCAATCCATCTGCTTGACTTCCATTCTGAGATTTTTCATCCCTTCAACAAATTCTTCTGTAGACAAATCCGTCTGCGGAGTATCGGCTGTGTCATATCTGTCAAGCCACCCCATCTGCCAACAGCGGAAGAGGAAATCGTCAAGCACTTCCATTTCCTTTGGCGAGGTATCAATGTTCGTAGCATCAAGCAGATGCTTCTTCGCCTTTGCTATAATTTCAAATCTGTTGTCTCCACATATATCCATATCTACTCGATCCTTTCCGTCTGCTCAAGCGTTGGTATGCCACCATGTTCAAGTTTCATCAGTCTTGCATCCATCTCATAAAGTTGGCTTTGTATTCTATCTAATTTCTGCTCGGTCTGCATCTCTCGCCACATTTCCGACTTCGCCTTGCTGATAATTTCATTCAGCATCTTCTCGGTCATTATCTTAATCATTCGCTACTCCTTTCTAAACCTGTCGGAATTTCCGACAAGTTGTTCGGTTTTTCCGAACTGTTCTCGGTCTTGCGGTCTGCCATAGCATCGACAAGTTCTATAAATCCTCTTGCTACTTCTCTTATACTTTCTTCTTCCGACTTGCGTATTCCGTGTGAACAATAGTCAAGTGGCTCTACTTCTGCGGTACTGAAGAAGCAACCATCAAAGTCTTTGTGCCACCGGCAGTCTTTACATCGCACAATTTCCTCGATGATAGTATTTGCTTTATCCAACCGCACTATCACTTCTTCGTATTCACTCATCACTCGCTCCTTTCCGTCTGCCACCAAGCCGTAGCAAGGTCAACTATCTCGGTGTCCGTCTGCCCCGTTATAAATTCTCTGACTTCGTACATACACTTTTTGCACAAGTCATATGTTGTTCTGTTAACTCCGTCTGTCAGTACCGCTTTACGGTTAAACGGCATGAATGTCATATATACTTCACAACGACACCTGTCACATACGAACTTAATCATTCGCTACTCCTTTCTGAACCTGTCGGAATTTCCGACACCTTTGAGTTGTTCGGTTTTTCCGAACTGTCCTCGGTCTTGCGGTCTGCTTCGTCATATGGCTCTAATCTATTTCTCATACTTTCCGATATGCTCCAATAAGGGATTTGCTTGCACCGATAATAATTCCCTTCGCCAAAGTATTCTTTGTTTGGCTCATCCTCAAGTTCAAGGATATACTTCATCACTCGCCCTCTCTTTCCGTCTGCCACTTATCCTTTGCCCAATGTCTGCACCAATCTTCAAAGCATTCAACGTATCCGATGTAATGACCGTCTATCTCGCAATGAGTAATGCAGTTGCCACCAGCCCAAGTTCGGATGCAATGTCTGCAATTACAACAGCATCTTTTGCGGTTACTCATCACTCGCCCTCTCTTTCTCCAAAGCTACAAAAGTCCTCTGGTTCATTAAGCGTTTCATACTCCAGCCAATCGTCATTCCACCATCTCATTGGGCATTCGTCTTTGCCGTTATTCTTGCACTCTTCGCAACGGAAGATTTCTATGGTTGGCGCTCTGTGCTTTATGTAATTAGTCACTCCGATTACACCTACGTTGTATGGCTCATCTTTGTCAGCTTGATTGTCATACATAAGGTCTAAGAGTTCTAAAACATCATCCGCATCAATTAGTCTCATCGTATGCTCTCCTATTCCACGCTCTCACCGCTGTTTTCTTGTGTGTAAAAAACTGTCTCGTTTCACAGCCACAATCAAGGCAAACCACTCCGAATGTATCTGTATATCCTACAAACTCATGCCTTTGTATACATCCCTCTCCACCGCAGAATGGACAAGGTTTTAATTCACTCATCGTCTATCTCCTTCAGAATGTCGTCAAGCGAATCGCCATATAGGTGTGCGGTGTGAATCATCTCCTTGATTCCTATGCCCACCAATCCGCCTAATATAAACCACTTAATCATCGTCTGCTCCTTTCATAGCTCTGATATAAGAATCATTGCGATGCCCAGACATAAAATTCCGATTATGAAATCAATCATCGTCTGCTCCTTTCATCCTTGCTCCGCACGATGGGCAATAGTTGCTTAATATCCATTGCCCATAGAGGTCTACTTCTGCTCTCCTATTGCAGTTGCTACAAGTGTACTCTCCTGCAAACACATCATCGTCTTTGTAAATCCACTCCCCTTGCGGTCTGTCCGCTCTCGCCTTTTCCGATAACATTATGATTGTGTCAGAGGCTTGCATTAGAAGCGTTGCCATATAATCAACCCCATACTTTCCCATTGACTTGGACTCTACTCTCAATCTGTCCGCAAGGTCACTTATCATGCTCATCGTCTGCTCCTTCCTAATATAATCACGACTATCAAACTTGCCCCTATGTAGGCGAGAACGAAATGAATGAAATTACTCATCGTCTGTCTCCTCTGCCATCTCATTGACTTTATCAATCATCAGCTTTGCGCCTCGGTAGAATGAGTCTGATATCTCTTCTCTGCAATTTTCTAATGACTTGCCTACTATCTTGTTGAATTCATCTACATCAAGTATCTTCATCGTCTACCTCTACTTCCTTATATCTGCACCACTTGCGTTCGCCTTTTCGGTAGTAATGCATCTGCTTATGGATGGCGTTCGGTTGTATTCCGAGCATCCGAGCAAGTGCCGCCGCTGAATCAGCTACCGCTATGGGCAATTCATATTCATCGTGCGTTACCGCTATATACAGCTTCATAGTTCTCCTTTATCTGAAACAGGAGCAGGCAGGTATCAGACACAGAACTTTTGAAGAGAAAGAATTTCTCCTTTCTTTGGTTTATAATTTTGAGGTTTTAATTGAGTAATAATTTATAAGTCCTGCCCGCTCCCGTTATCAGCACTACTGTATCTGCTTAAAGCCTATAACCTTGAAGCCTCTGTCGATTGGTGCATTCGCACTGACATATGTCACTCCGAACTTCATCCTTTCAATCGGATGCCTCGTCATCTTGCCGTTCTTCATCGGCTGAAATGTTATCTCGTCTCCCACTCCGCACGGCATAGAGTCTGCCCTGAAGATGAATGCCTTGTTTCCTTTTGAAATCTCGTCCGCTTCCTGTATGGTCGCTTTAAGTGTGTACATTGTCATGCTGTTTCTCCTCTCTAAATCTGCATCTATCCTTGTGCTTTCGGAATGTATAGATTTTCCGTTACTATATTTATTTTCCCTTTGCCCGAACTTGTCTGATGTGTCTGCCACGACTTGTAAACTTTAAATCTCTCGTCAGGCATCTCGTGTTCGCTGATGAACACGGGACTCTTTTGGCGCTCGCACCAATCGTAAAAGCTCTCGTAATCAATCGGTTGATAGCCGCCTGTATTCGTGTCCCTGTACGGAATGTCGCAGTACACTATACTGTTACTTGGGATTTCTACTTTGCTGTAATCAAGTTGTTGTATCGGTTCTAACCTGCGCAGAGCATCTGACTCCTGCAGTTGTTGTATTGCTTGGATGCGCTCAACTCTTTCGAGCGCCTGCGCTACTTGCTTGGTGTGCATCGGTAAAGAATTGTTTGATTCAAATATCGACGATGTGATTGCCATTCGCCGCTCGAATAATTTGTTCATCGGAAGGTCGCAATGCTTTACGGCGATGTTCAGGTCTTCGCATTCCGTGTAATCATTCTCCGTGATAGCGATATGGATTGCGTGCTTTGCGCTTTCCGTCTTAGCCCCATAGATGTATGTATCCATGTCGTTCCCGAACGACCATATCACTGCGGTGAAGCTGTCCGTCATCTTTCTTTCGTGGAACTCATCACGCGACACCCACTCGGTCGGGATTCGCTCGCCACGAACTGCTCGGTAGAACACGTCAGTGCCTCGCCCGTCTATGTCGTTGATGATGAAGCGCTTATACTTCTGCGAAAGCATAGCCGCATGAGTAACGGCGCACCCGCCTGCAAACAAGTCCACGAAATATTCTGCTGGGGGTAGGCTGTCTATTATTTTCTTTGCCAGTTTTGCTTTACTGCCTTTGTAGGGAACTCCCAGTGCCTTCACTCTTTCTCCTCTCTTAAAGTCACATCAATCTTTGGGATACTCGCGAGCGTCTTCGCCTTCTGCCGCTCGGCATATTCGTCTGCGGGCGTTCGCATTACAAAGAATGATTCAAGCCGCTCGATGTTTTTGATTCCTATTGTGTCGGACTCAGCGTTCTCGCGTTCTATCTGCTCGGCTCGTTTCTTACGCCTGCTTCTGCGCTGTGCTTCGGCGTGACGTAAGTTGAACAGTTCTTTGTCCTCGGCTATCAGGCGAAGGCGTCTCTCCCGAAGATACTTATTCGCCCAAAGTCGCTTGCACTCGCTCGTGCCGCAGGTCTTCTGCCTTGCATCACGACCACGGAACGGGACTCCGCATATCGGGCAGATGTCTACGCCCGCTTCATCAGAAATAAGTTTTCCGAGTTCCTCAAAGTTCATTGATTTCTACCTCGACATACGGCTCTTCGGCATATATCTTTTCGGCATAAATTCTTATGACTTGCGAATCGTCGAACGCTTCGGACAACGCATCAAGGACAGACTTCACAATGTTATCGGTGTCAGGCTTGTGGGTATGTGCCACCTCTCCGCTCAGACACGCCGCCCTCTTCTTCTTCGAGTAGGACTTCGGCACTCCGAACGCAAAGGTCATCTTAGCTTGGAGCGGCACGCCCTTGTCATACACAGGCAACCTTTCGCAGTTGCCTGCCATAAACTCAAAGCGTATCGCTTCCTCAAATACCTTCGTTTTCTTTGGGGTATATGCGTGCGCGAATATCGCGCTATCCTTGCCCTTACCTCGTCTTGCCGTTACTCTTGGTCTGCCCTTACCGACAGGCTCTCCCCTGTACTTGAACTTAATCATTGAATGGACTTTCTCCTGCTAAATCGTCGGGTATATCTTCATCGTCGATGTCGATGTTCTTGAAAAGCGAACCTGTGATTTCTCGCGGCACTAATAAGTCGGTGTCGAAATCACTGTCGAGTTCTTCTATGGCTCGGTGCTTGCGTAGCCACTCATGTATCGTCAGTTGCTTTGCAATGATTGAGATTGTTTCCCGCTTGTTCCCGATGTTGTCGATGTAATCGCTGACTTCGAGCCTGCCAACCACAGTGCAAAGCGCACCTTTCGCTAAGTTGTTGAACACCGTTTGCGCCAGCTTCCCGAAGAACACGACCGTAAAGTAGTCCGCTTTCTTTGGGACATCCTTGCCTCTGTACGGTCTGTCGACAGCAAGGCGGATGCGGCAGTAAACTCTGCCGCCATCCTTGCTTCTTGATATCTCAGGGTCACGCGTCGGTCTGCCCTGAAGTAATATGATGTTCATTTCTTTACCTCTAATAGCTTCATGCGACTTTCCTTGAGGCTCTGCGCAAGGGTGTTCGCATTGGCTGAAAACTTCTCTGCATCCATACTGAGCCACTCGTTGTAGTGTTCTTCAGATATGGTAGTCATTGCTTCGCTCGACAGTTGCGAATAATCCCACCCGTATGAGATTGCTCTTATAATTTCATTGATGGGTGCTTGCGCCCTGCGCATCTCAGCTTCGATTTCCTTGACGATGTTGCCGACTGTCGGAAAAGTCCCGTACTCCCTTGTGTCGTTCTTCGCGTAATTCAGAACGGCTTTCTTTGCAATCTCGAAATCGTAGGGTTGCAATATCATATACCAACCTTCTGCCATCACTTCGGGATTGCCCTTGCCTGCTCCGTAGAACGCGCTAAGCATCGCCATGAGTTCTATCGTTTCTTTCTTAGTCATCAAACATCCCGCCTTTCAGCATGTCGGCGAACGGGTTGCCGCCCATCTTGCCGCTCGGCTTGTTTGCTTTCAGCGGATACACGCCCGCCCAAGAGTTCAGTATTGATTGGTCTAATATCTTAATCATCAGTTGCACATTCTCTCCTGCGAGCTTTTGCAGTTCCCGTATAAGCCGCTTCCGTGCCACATCGGTCATTGGTTTCTTGATTGACTTTCTCATTTCTTCAAACTCATAAAGAGTCTCTGTCAGGTTTTCGGGCAGTCCCTCGTATATATCTTTAGTTTTAGATTTGTTAGTAATAGATATATTAGTATTAGATTGTGTAGGGTTTTCAGCATGCGGGTTTTCAGCATGCTGATTTTCAGCATACGGAAAATCGGACATTCGCACTTCCGAAACGATGTATTCAATACCCGCTATTTTGCCACCCTCGCGGACTTGATTTCGACGCAGATATCCGTGTTCCTCAAGCTCCTCTAATTGGCTCATAACCGCTGATTTTCCGTCGTTTGAGAGCGCTACCAACCCCATGACAGAGAAGTCCCAACCATCGGGTAATGACAGCATTCTGCACAGCATACCGAGAGCCTTATTGGAAAGTGTCTTATCTCTAAAAATCGTATTATCTATGACCGTGTACTGCCCTCGCTGTTGCTTCCGTAATATAGCCATGACGCACCTTCCTATCCGAACAGCCTGTGTTCTTCTTCATCGAGTTTGACCTTTCTGAAGTAGCGCCATATCTTCTTCTGCGCTTCCGCATCAATCTGCAAATCCTTGATATGCTCCATGATTACGTCACATATAACAGTCGGGATTTCGGCAGGCATTTCGACGATGATTTCCTTCTCGATTACTTTAGGCTCTTCGTTCAGTCCTAAGATTGTGTCGAGAACAAACTTCTGCTGTTCTGTTATAGAGCAAAGCCCCTGCTCGAATTCCTTGTACACTGCAGTTGGGACGCCGAGCGCGCCTGCGACTACGTTCACAGTAAGTCCCTTGCTTCTGCGACGCTCGCGTATCGTCTTGCCATACTCCCTTCGTGTTTCCCAAACCTTCTCATCGTGAGTAACAAGCATATCCTCAACCCTTATGTTGAATACGTCTGCGATACGTTCCGCCAATTCAGGTGAAGGTTTTCTTTTGCCTGCCTCAAGCGCGTATATGTGACCCGCATTTACTCCGACCAACTCCGCGAAAGCTGTAGCCGAAAGTTTTTCCTGCTTGCGAAGCCTTTTTAACTCCGCCCCAAATATTGCGTTCTGCGCATCTGTTATTGCCGAATTACTTGAAACCCTCATCACACCTATCTCCTTTCTTTCTAAAACGGGATATCCACTTCAGCCGCCGCAAAGTTATCTGTGTTGTTGTCGCCGTAGAAGGTTGCTTCCATGATGACGACCTGCGGAGTTGTCACCGTGCGTCCTTCTTTGTCCGTGTAATATTCCACGCTCATGAATCCCGTGAAGTCGCACTCTGTTCCGTTGCTGATGACTTCGGGCGCGTTTGCCCTCTTGCTGAATACGACAGGAATATATGCGTTGACATACTTTCCGTCCTCGTTCTTCTTGCTGACGGATACCGAATACTTGTGGAACGTTCCGTTCCTGCCCTCGATATCCTTGCGCCATATCTTTGCGTTCTTAGCGAATACGTCCATTACTTCTTTCCTTTCTTTGAACTTACTGCCTTAATGGCGTGGTCGAGTTCTTTTTCAAAGAGAACATCGACGTTATTAACTTCTCTCTCGAATGTCTTACTGCACCACTCAAGGAATGCAGGGACATCGCTGTTCGTTTCCTCAAGGAGTTTCTTGAGTTCTGCTTTCTTCTCATCCTCACTCATCTTGGTCTGCTGTTTCTTAGCGTTGAGGATTTCTTCAGCTGACGCTATCGAACCGACAGTCTCGTCAGTGCCGCCGATAATACCGCAAGCGGCAAGACATCTGCCCCAAGCTGAACTTTCGCAGTTCTCAAGTGCCGAGGTCTTATTAATAAAGGTTGAACCTTCTTTCTCATAAGCGAGTCCCGTGCCGAGTACATTACCGTTCTCGTCGCATGCCGTAGCTTTGACTACGAACACACCGTCCTGATACATAATCAGTTCGCTCGTGAGCGACCCTTTCGGGTAAAGTTTCCTGAACGCCCTTACTCTCTGCGGAACTTCGGCATATTCTTTACCTCTGCCGATATCCGTCATCTTGATTTCGGCGTTCACCTTCTTGATATCTGCGTATGTTATTTCTCTACTCATCATGTTCGCCCTCTTCTTTCTCTAATGTGTAGATTGCGTATCTCGCATCACCCTCGTTATCGTTGATTGTGGTATTGATTACATATCCATCTTCTCTCAGCTCGAATATGATTGCCGAAAGTCGGAATGCGTGGAACGCACTCAGCGCTTCGAGCGGTGTGATGCTCCCGTAAGTTTCGAGATATTCGAGACACATCTGCTTCTGCGTTTTCTTCTTGTCGTACTGAGTCTTTTCGTACTCATCTGCATTTACGAACCTATCCACTGTATTCATCGTCTATCATCCTTTCTTCTTGTTCATACTTCCTTATAAAGTCAGCGTGTTGCGCGTCGAGGTCTTCGTCTCGGAACTCGACGTTATCTGCGTATGTAAGGAACTCGTCCCAAGTCCCTGCGCTTACAAAGTCAGCAAGTTCAATAGCCGCTACTTCTTCAATGCACAGATACTTTAGCGGGCAGTCCTCACAGCGATTGTGGTCTTTGACTTCTGCACAAGCTGTTGTGATGAGGTCAAAGGCTTTTGCTATTTCTTTTGCGTCCTTTGTCATTTGCTATCTCCTTGTCTGTGATTACCATAAGTTCATGTTCTCCAAGCCCGTAGTACAGGTACTCCGCCTTTTCAAATGCGGTCAGTACGCAGTCTTCGATTTCTTCACGAGTCATGATTTCGTAAACTTCGAGGCTTCTCATAAGCAGTACAAGTTTTCTTACTGCTTTAAATATGAGAGTCTTACCTTCCGCGTCATACCTGCGCCTTGGTCGCTCTGCATACACGAGCCTGAATCTCAATTTCTCACTAATCATTTCGCACCTCTTTCTGTCTTTGGTTCGCAGAAGCGCACACTCCTGCCAACCTTGACTCGTTTCAACTTATTACCCTCTCGCCCTAATCGGTACACCGTTCGAGGATGTATCTGAAGCATCGCGGCGAGTTCGCTTGCTGTGTAAAGTTTCGTGTCGCACCTACCTTGTTGTCAAACCGTCTATACATCGGAGAAAAAAATACGTTCTTTCTCTCGCAGACTTGTGATGCGTAGGATTTCGCATAACTGCTGAATCTCCTGCGCTGTGAACGGGCGCTTGCCTGCGCGTTTCAGATACCATGAGGCTTTAGATATGCCAAGCCTGTCATATATGGCTTTTGCCTTCAGCCCGCTCTCTTCTACCTTGTTATTAAGAAGTACCACATCTGTCACTATATACACCCCCTTCCGCATTATATTGTGGTAGACAATCCGTCTACACCGTCATATTAGCAAACGAGCGGCATCTTGTCAACATTTTTTTTCAAATTAGTTAAAATTATTACTACAAATAGTTTATAATTCTAATACGAAGGGAGATACAATTATGGACATAGGTGAACGAATAAGGCGGCGTCGAGAAGAACTCGACATGACGCAGGACGAACTCGCCCGCGCCGCATTTCCGAGAGTTATGCCCCTGCACTGCCCCTCAAAATGTGCAAGTAAAAAGGCGGTGGGTAACCGCCTTTTCTTTTGGATAGGTGCGTATGAGTACGATTAGTGAGGGTACTTCACACGACAAGGTTATTATACCACAGATTCGTGATTATTACCATCACTTGCTTTACATCTGCTCCATCTTTTCTGCGAGGCGCTGGATGTCACGCCTCGATGCTTCGTCAGGTGCTTCTTCCATCATCTCGCGCAGTTTGCGAGCCATTTCAGACGCGTCTCTCGACACGAATCTGCCCATTCTGTCGCGTCCTCTGCGGTAACTATTGCCGTCATCGTAGTAATATCCGTCCATTGAATAGCCACCACGATACGAACCACGGTCATAAGAGCCACGCATTGAACCGCCTTCCCTGCTGTACTGCATTTCCTCTTTTGCTTCGATAATCTTGCACACATTCTTGCAAGCGTGAGCAAGTTTATCAATCATTTCAAGGGAACTCTTCGACAGTTCAGGGGCTTCTCCGTAACGCTCCAGTTCCTCACAGAGCATCTCTTTAAGATTCATAAGTCCGTGCATTTCTCTTCCCCCTTTCTATGCTATTCGGTCAACGGCGATTGAAGCATTTCTCCTAACTCCAATCGAAGGTGTAGGCGTTGTGGCTGGGTCGTCTTCCGTTCCGTCAACATAAACAGCCGATACTGACGCACAGCATCCGCAAGGAATTGTTATTACTGCATTGGTGCTGATGAACCAGTAGTCCTCAACAGCCGCAGGAGTTACAATCGCTATGCTTTCGGGAATGACAGAGCCGTTCACTGTTATGCCTACTGCAAGCGGTGTGACCGCCCCGCCAGTAGGTATCTGAACATTTGCCTTTACATTCACAAGGTATCTTGCGAATCTGTTTGTGGTATTGCCTTTCAGATTAAGAACCCCAACCGCAAGCGGAATAGCATTTCCTTTGCTACAAGGGATAGAAACGCTGTTAAATGGTATAGTGCCGTTCAGAGCCACTAACGCATCGCTCGTTGTTACATATTCTGCCATTGCGATACCCCCTTAATTGAAGAACGAGTTTCCGCTACATCCGCATCCGCTGTTCCCACAAGTAAAGATAGGCTGTTCACCGTATACTGGGACTGTTCCTACTGGGCATTCGTTCAGTCTGTTATATACGCCATTGATGATTGCGCTGTTCTGTGCAACCTGCGAAGCCTGCCCTCTTGAGTACAGAAGTTCCTGACGAAGCTGTGAAATCTCGTCATTCTTCGCATCAATCTTGTCAGCGCAAAGCTGGTCTTTAATGGACTGAATGCCACCATTGATTGCGTTCAGGACTGACTGTGTGTTGGCTGTATCGTTGCTTCTTGTAGCGCATTCTTCGGTAGCGATAGTGTACTTGAGGTCGGCTGTTGCGAGCCTATTCTCACAGCAACAGTCAGCAAGCTGTGACTGAAGTGCGAAGCTACGGTTCATATCTGCCATTGCTCTTGCGTTGTTGGAGATTTCTGCCTGCGCGAAGCCGTTAGCTACGCCTGCATTTACTCCTGCAAAGCCGTTGCAAAGCTGTGTGGAGATTCCGAATACTCCGTCGCGAATGCTTGTGATGTTATCGTTCATAAGCTGATTCTGAAATCCGTTGCTCGTGAGGTTAGCCTGATTCATCCACGGATAGATGCCGTCACCGCCGAAGCCGTTTCCGCCCCATCCGTTGTTGCCCCAACCGAGCAATAGGAGCAGAATAATCCAAGCCCAGTCTCCGCCGAAGCCGAAACCATTACCGCCACCATACATTGGGGATACTGGCATTACCATTCCGCCACTTTCGTTTCCATCTGTAAGTGCCATAACTAAAATTTCTCCTTTCTTTTTTTACTTAAAATTTGAGTTTTTCATTTAAGTAAAATGATTGTTATTTACGTTAACGCCTATGCGCACTTGGCGAGAACATACTTTGAAGTTGCTGTGCCTGCTTCACAGCGTTGTCGTATGCAGTCTGCGTTATCTGTCCGCTGTCCATCATCTGTTTGATAATCGCGTTCGGGTCTGCGTTCGCGCCGTAACGCTGTTTGAGTTGCGCTATCATCTGCATCATATTGTTCGGGTTCATTTCTTTTCCTTTCCGAGCGACTTTTTAATATCGTCAATTTCCTTCTTGATTAAGTCAAAGTCGTCCATCGTGACATAGTTGACGGTAGCGGTAGCTTCGTTCCCCCTGATAGTGTAATCAAGCGTCCTGATGCTCGGCATTCCGCTTGCATCTGCACTCTTGATGTAGATGGTATGCGCTTCAGAGTCCCACAAAGTTACCGTGCTGTTTGGCGCGACAAGATAACTCTTCGCTCCTGCTTCGCCCTGCACCCAAATTAAAGATTGCTGAGTTGTTTGCTGTGGCGGCTGTGGTTGCGCCTGCTGTGGATAATATGCAGGCACTTGATAGTTCTGTGGAAAGTAGTTGTAAGCCATCATCATTCTCCTTTCTTATGCCAATAGAACTGTGGAATCTCCATAGAAGAGTCCCACGAATCGTAAAGTATTCCATCGACGACCGTTGCTACATGCCCGCCAAAGCCGAGGACGTAAGTGCCGATAGGGTGTTCTGCCATGAACAGTGTCGCATTGTAACAATCAGGGCATTCGTTCGGTATTGACTCTCTTTCAAAGCCGTTTTGACGGAGCGTCGAACCCCACACCGAATCACTACTTGGCATATCGCCGAGCATAAACCCGTTAGTGGTAAGCATTATGTAGGCTGTTTCCCAATCTGTATCGAGAGCTTTTGCGACAGCCCGCACTGCGCAGTCGCCCACTCTGCGACCTGCGGGGTTAGGATTATATTCAGTAAACATAGGCAAGTCTCCTTTCTGCCTATATTTTCGCACTAAAAAAGCACCCTGACGATGTCGTCAGAGTGCCTCTTCAGTGCCTCATAGGTGACGGAAAAGTGTCTCCTGAGACTTGTAGACTATCCGCTTTATTTGGCGTACAGACATGTCGAATTCTTCTGCTAATGGTTCAAAGCAGATGCCATCTATGAGCCTGCGCTTCAGTATGGCTCTGTCCCTTTCGTTGAGAATCCATTCGTCTATAGCTGTTGTCAATTCGCTCCGTGAATAGTCTTTCATCGCCTTACTACCAACCTTCTTCGAGCGGCGACTTTGCGCAAATCATAGCGCCGTCCGTTCTGATAAAGGCGGGTGCGGTGCAAAGTCCTTCGGGGCTGACCGTCCTTGTGAGTCATTTTAGTTGTCTTCACTGTCTGTTGAGCCATTGTTGATTACCCCGTTCTCGCCGATATAACTATTATCTCCTTCGGTAGTATCCTGCGCTACAGTGTCGGTACTGTAATCAAACTGATTGAAGAACCATAGCCACGCTACATTACTGATAAACAGTAAGGCAATGGTGAGTATCAGCAAGGTCACAAGACGCTTTATGGTGCGCTCATGTCTCGCCATCTCTCCTTCGAATACGATGTATGGTACTTTCTCGTCCATAGTCTACCTCTCAAATAGGTACTTATTTATCTCGTCTTGCTGTTTAGATATTCGCCCGTTAGCATCGTTGCCCTGCTTGAGTTCCTCGCAGATAACGTAGAGCGTTCGGAGCATCAGCGGTTGTGCTTTATCGAGGTTCTCCATCTTATCCTCAAGGGCGTTGAGTCTCTTGTTGTCTCTGTCCAACTTTGCGTGTACATCCTCGGACGGTTTCTTCAGCGACTTGATGATTTTCAGTAACCATCCCCCCGCCACACAGCAGGCTGTAAAGAAAGCGAGGAACGCCATTGCCCGTTCGTATGTAATGGTTATCAT
>OCTW013373588.1_pt1 | contig 21478 bp, 21 predicted proteins | sample 1539671 | NCBI WGS metagenome assembly OCTW01 (sample SAMN02144230, study PRJEB22623) | gut metagenome | biome: sheep rumen | host: Ovis aries | place: New Zealand
AGTTATCTGGTTTACGGTCATCGTTTCAAAAACAGCTCGAAGACGCTAACCGCTAATCAATAACCGCTAAACGATTAAAGAAATGAACATTCTTGTAACAGGAGCCAACGGTCAGCTTGGTAATGAAATGCGTATCGTTGCCAAAGACTCAGAAGACAAATACATCTTTACAGATGTAGTCGAGGTGGAAGGTCAAGATACAACAATACTTGATATTACCGACCTCGATGCCGTCAGAAACCTCGTGAAAGAACAGAATGTCAACATAATTGTGAACTGTGCAGCCTACACAAATGTAGATGCCGCTGAAGATAATCAGGAGCTTGCTGAACTTTTGAATGCGAAGGCACCTGAGAATCTCGCCATTGCCATGAAAGAGGTCAATGGTCTCTTGGCTCATATTTCAACAGACTATGTCTTTGGTGGCGACCCTTACAATACCCCTTGCAAGGAAGATCAGAAAGGAACACCAACTGGTGTCTATGGCTTAACGAAGCTTCACGGCGAACAGAACATCCAAGCATCTGGCGTTGATTATATCATTCTTCGTACAGCTTGGCTTTACTCTGAGTTTGGTAAGAACTTTGTGAAGACCATGCTTAATTTGACGGCAACTAAACCACAGTTAAAAGTGGTATTTGACCAAGTTGGCACTCCGACCTATGCCTACGACCTTGCAAAAGCCATCACTACCATTCTTGATGACTTCAAACAGTCTCTAAACTCTCAACCCTCAACTCTCAACTATGCGAAAGCTGGTATATACCACTTCAGCAATGAAGGAGTCTGCTCATGGTATGACTTTACCAAGATGATACAACAGATAGCTTTGGAACTTGAAACCTCTGAAACATGCAACATGAAACTTGAAACCCACGATAAGTGTATCGTGTTGCCTTGTCATAGTGATGAGTTCCCCAGTCCAGTCAAGCGTCCGGCTTATTCTGTGCTTGATAAAACTAAAATTAAGCAAACTTTTGGACTTTCTATTCCTTATTGGACCGTCTCTCTTCGCAAGTGTATTTCCAACTTGCAGAAACAATAAAATAAGTGAAATTAGTATAATTCGTAGTCGAAAATATGAAAAGAACAATAGTTATTACAGGTGGGGCAGGCTTTATTGGAAGCCATGTGGTACGCCTTTTCGTAAATAAATATCCAGAGTATCATATCATCAATCTGGATAAATTGACTTATGCTGGCAACCTGGCAAATTTGAAGGATATTGAGGACAAGCCCAACTATGAGTTTGTGAAGATGGATATCTGCGATTTTGACGGAGTGCTGAAACTGATGCAGGATAAGAAAGTGGATGGCATCATCCATCTTGCCGCTGAAAGTCACGTTGACAGGAGTATTAAAGATCCCTTTACCTTTGCTCAGACAAATGTGATGGGAACCCTGAGTCTGCTTCAGGCAGCAAAGCTTTATTGGGAAAGTCTGCCTGAGAAATATGTGATGGTGTCCCCGTCAAACGGGGAAACGGCAGAAGGAAGGGGTGAAAAAATCCAATGCAGGTTCTACCACATCTCTACCGATGAGGTGTATGGTGCCTTGGAGATGACTCACCCCGAAGGAATTGAGCCGCCTTTTACGACCAAGGCCAGTTCTGGTGAACACCATCTTGCATATGGTGAGAAGTTCTTCACAGAGGATTTGAAGTACCAGCCCCACAGCCCCTACAGTGCTGCCAAGGCAAGTTCTGACCATTTTGTACGTGCTTTCCATGATACCTATGGTATGCCAACTATTGTGACCAACTGCTCCAACAACTATGGCCCTTATCAGTTCCCAGAGAAACTGATACCTCTTTTCATAAACAATATTCGTCATCGCAAGCCACTGCCTGTTTATGGTAAAGGCGAGAATGTTCGTGACTGGCTCTATGTTGTTGATCATGCGCGTGCAATTGATACCATCTTCCACAATGGCAAGATTGCTGAGACCTACAATATTGGTGGTTTCAACGAGTGGAAGAATATTGATATTATCAAGGTGTTGATTAACACAGTTGACAGACTCCTAGGTCGTCCGGAAGGTGCGGACATGGATTTAATTACATATGTGACTGACCGTGCCGGTCACGACCTACGTTATGCCATTGATAGCACCAAACTGCAGAAAGAACTTGGTTGGGAACCGTCCTTGCAGTTTGAGGAGGGTATTGAGAAGACCGTTCGCTGGTATCTTGATAATCAGGAGTGGCTTGACAACGTGACCTCTGGTGATTACCAAAACTATTATCAAACACAGTATTCAAACCGCTAAAAGATAAGACATGAGATTCACTATAACAACCCTAATCCTGTCGATAGTATTTCTGGAATCCCATGCGTTGACAGTAGACCACCTTAGGGTAGAGTCGCAAATAAATCCAGCAATAGACTCTACACCCCATTTTAGCTGGCAATTACATTCAGAAAAGAGTGATTGTATGCAGAAGTCATATCAAATTATGGTATATGATGATGTCAACAAGACAAATATGGTATTTGACACTGGGATTGTTGAGTCTTCAGAATCCCATAATGTCAAGGCAAACATATCGCTATTGGCAAATACACGGTATTACTGGGTAGTAAGGGTGATTGATAATAAGAATGAAGAAGCAGAATCTCAAGATCTTGCGTATTTTGATGCGGGTCTTGTTAATACTGGTTGGGATGGTGCACAATGGATTATGTATCCTGAACTAGGGAAGAAGAGTACGGGGATGCCAAGGTTTCGTAAGGTGATATCAATAAATAAACCTATTAAAAAAGCATATCTCTATTCGAGTGCATTAGGAATATACGATCTTAAAATTAATGGAGAACGTGTAGGTCATTTATTGCCTGAAGGGAACGTAGTATATGATGAGCTGAAACCCGGCTGGACAGACTTCCGTAAGGAGATATATTATAATGTTCACGAGATATCTTCTTATTTGAAGGAAGGCTCAAATGTATTGGGTGCAGATGTAACAAATGGATGGTGGAATGGAGGAATATCATGGGGGTTATATGGTGACTATCCTTTGGGGTTTATTGCCAAGGTAGTTATCGTTTGTGAAGATGGATCTCAGGAAGTCGTGGTTACAGATAATAGTTGGAGAGTCACTTTAGATGGCTCATACAAGATGGGTGATATATATAATGGAGAGATATACGATGCACAATTAGAAAATGACTGGCAGGAGCCAGATTATAATGATGAAGGATGGAGTACTGCAGTTCGGAATTCTTTTTTTTCAGGTGACATCGTAATAGAAAAAGCCGGGAAAGTCAGAATGCTTCATAACTATGCCCGCCAACCCTATAATGTGGTAATATATAATGGTATTAATGAAACAGAAACAGATTTCGGCACAATAAACGTTGTTGAATCATTTAGTGGAAATCATGTGTTTACACTTACTAAAGGACAAACGGTAATATTTGATTTTGGTCAAAACCTTGTCGGATTTGCTAAAATTGACTTTAGGTCAAGTAAAGGAGCAGAAATGAGACTCCGATATGCAGAAATGTTAAATGACGATGGATCAAAAGACCGAGGTAATGATGGTCCTAGCGGAAGTTTGTATTTAGCCAATCTAAGAACAGCAAAAGCGACATCACTTTATTACTGCAAAGGTGAGGGAATAGAATCATATTGTCCAGTGATGACATACTTTGGCTTCCGTTATTGTGAAGTGTCTGCGAACGAGGATATTGAGATAGAATCAATAGAGGCAATTCCTATCAGTTCCATTTTTGATGAAATGAGTTATATTAAGACGAACGACGCTTCTTTAAATCAATTATTCAGCAATATACAGTGGGGGCAACTTGGTAATTTTGTAAGTGTACCCACAGACTGCCCTCAAAGAAATGAAAGGTGGGGATGGACTGGTGATACGCAGGTATTTAGTAGAACGGGGATGTATAATACAAACTCAGAGGCATTTTATAGGAAGTTTTTATCAGATCTTAGAGATTGCCAGCGTGAAGACGGAGCATTTCCCGATGTGGCCCCCTATACAAAAGGTCGTGGCTATGGTCGTGCTGGTTGGGGTGACGCTGGTATAATTATACCTTGGAACATATACCTTATGTATGGTAATAAAGAAGTTCTATTGGAGCATTATGGAGCTATGGAAAAGTACATGAACTGGCTATCAGGAAATCATGATGAAGGAATATTTCATGCGGGTCCAGATATTAATTATGGTGATTGGCTTGCATACGATGAATGCGACAAACGGTACCTAAGTGTTGCCTATTATGCAAATGATGCTCTGCTTATGAGCAAAATGTCGGCAGTCCTCAGCGAGGAGCCCGATGACTACTATGATAAGAAAGTAAAAGAATATCTAAGTCTTTATGAAGACATTAAAGTAGAATTTAACGAAAAGTATTGGAATCCAGAACCCGATAATACAGCACAGACAACATATCTTGTAGCGTTAGCATTTGATTTATTGGATGGAGAAAAGAAAGAATTGGCAATCTCAAACCTACAGCAAGCTATCGAAAGAAACAATGGGCTTTTGTCGACAGGCTTTCTTGGCACCTCCATATTGCTCCCAACCCTTTCAAAAGTTGGGCTTAATGATGAAGCCTATAAACTGCTACTCCAAAGAGGCAACCCCTCGTGGTTGTATTGTATTGACCAAGGCGCAACCACCATCTGGGAACGTTGGGATTCCTATACATTAGAAAAGGGATTTGGACCTGCTTCTATGAATTCTTTCAATCATTATTCATACGGTGCTGTGGGAGAATGGTATTATAGGTATATGTCTGGGATAGAGGCTGACAGCACTCGGCCTGGCTTTAAACATATTGTGCTTAAGCCCCAATTCGATACAAGAGAAGAAACAGGAGCAACCCCTAAAATAGACAACGTGGAGTCGTGTTGTTATAGTAATTATGGGGCTATCAAATCTTCATACATAATAAATGAAGATAGAACATACGAATACACATGCGATATTCCTGCAAATACAAATGCTACATTATATTTGCCAACGATTGAAAAAAAAATGAAAGTCACAATTTCAGGTCCGGCCGTATATGTTGGTGATTCGGATTGCTATACCACTTTTGAATTAAGTTCTGGGATTTATATATTTAAAATAGAAGATACATCATCTACTTTAGTTAACCTGATAAAGAATGATGAAGGAATCCATTATGACAGTTCAAAAGGAGAACTAAGAATGGATAATATCGATGATGTTAATGAGTGGCAAGTGTTTGATTTGAAAGGACAATTGAAAAATTATCAAAAAAACGTAAAAACAATAGATTTACGACATACACATCGAGGCGCTTATGTTATAAAAGTAACAAGTAATAACGTCAGTCTCTATGTTAAAGTAATAAAAAATTAAGATGAAAAAGATACAACGGGGTGATAGAAATCTGAATTGGATGACTCCTCAAGAAGTTATTTCTGGATTATTCCTATTTTTTTTCATTTTGGCATGTCTTATCCTTAATATCAAAGGTAGCATAAGCCATTCTAATTTGTGCTTGTTTTTTGTAATAGGATTGGTGATTATTAATGCATGCCTTTTTATTCTTGGAAAAAATGTCAAGATTGTCCCTTTGGCAACCCTGTCGGTACTCATATTAATTATGGGTACAGCTTACAGTGTAGATGAAAGTAATCCTGACTTGGATGGTTATTTACGAGCTTATACTTATTTACAAGATTACGGAATAAGTCATCTTAATGAAGTTAATGTTGACACAAATGGAGGCTCTGACACAGGTTTCTTAATTCTAATGTATTGCTTTATTATCGTTGGATTCAGTTATAACTGGTTCGTTTCCTTTCTGGCATTGATATCATCTCTGCTTATATATAAAGGAACAAAGAAACTTAATGGGAATTATTGTCTCATACTTGCATGCTATATATTAATGTCCTATACATATGATGTCTTCCAAATAAGGTTCTTTTTTGCATATTCAATTATATTATATGGAATACATTATTTGTTACAAGAAAAAAGAAATATTAAAAGGTATCTTGTATGTGTTTTGATAGCAATTTGCTTTCATTTCTCTGCAATATTCTTTTTTCTTTTATTGGTTACTCCAAAATTTTTATCAAAGTATTATAAAATAATCATTGGTTTTTTCATATTATTATTTGTTTTAGCTTACTTGAACTTAGGGGGTGTAATGTTAATCATTGCAAGTCTTGTACCAGCAGAGAGGCTTATAAGGTATGCAAGTCAAGGAATCGAAATAAGCATCTTTACAGCAGCATTTGTTTCAATCATAGTATTAGTTATGATAATGATGACAGGAAATCTTCATAAGAAGAGAAAAAACTCATTAACAGAATATTTGCTAAGATTAAATATTTTGTGTTCTATTGTAATACCCGTTGTACCAATATCCTTGGATTTTGAGAGGTTCTTGAGACCTGTTTTGATTGTAGATTATGCTGTTTTTTCCTCTCCACTGCTTTCGAATAAAAGAAGGAAACTATTTTGTCTTGTTTTTTTTGTTTTGTCAGTACTTAGGGTATCCGTTATGATTAATAGTTTTACTAAAGACATCATGACAAATAACTATTTTATGGATTTCATCTTTCAATGATATATACAGATATATATAATAAGCTTTTAAATAATTCACAGCGAACTAATGTTGTTGTGAAAAATATTTTAGGCGCATTTTTCATCAAAGGATGCTCAATTTGTATTTCTTTGATACTAATACCTGTAACAATAGGATATGTGTCATCAGAATTATATGGAGTATGGCTGGCACTTTCAACTATCATTATGTGGGCATCATTGTTTGACCTAGGTTTTGGTCATGGAGTAAGAAATAGAATTGCGGAAAGTTTGGCTATGGGTGATGTTAGAAAAGCAAGGAAATATATTAGTACTGCTTATGTTTATTTCATTGGAGTATTTGTCCCACTGTCTGTAATCATCTATTTTCTTTGTCCTATTATTAATTGGTCCAGTCTACTTAATGTGAGTTCTGGGTATGAGGATGAGCTGGTAACTGTTATGCGAATTGTTATTATTTTCTTTGCCTTGACATGCATATCAAAACTACAAGGAACAGTTTTTCTTGCATTACAAAAGACGGCAATTTCAAATATGCTTGATATGTTGGGACTATTATTATCATTGATTGTAATACTTATTTTGAAATATACTACAGAAGGCTCTCTGACTTTACTTGCTTATGCAATGTGTGTATCGCCATTTGTTGTATACTCATTTTCAAGCGTGTGGCTTTATGGCTATTTGAGAAGAGATTTAAGTCCTTCAATGAATTTTATAGATACTTCATTTGTTAGTGATGTATTGGGCTTAGGACTGAAATTTTTCGTAATTAATTCTTCTCTTATAGTGCTTTTCCATACAATGAATATTCTGATAGCCAATGTTGCTGGACCAGAATCTGTAACGGAGTATAATGTTATTTATAAATATATTAGTATACCTTTGTTGATTTCATCAATCATTACGGCTCCATATTGGTCTGCTTATACGGATGCATATGCACTCAAAGATTTTTCATGGATGAAGGTTTCCTTTATAAGATTAAAGAAAATATCATACATTCTTTTTGCCTCAATTTTAGGATTATTATTAGTCTATCCCATAGTGTTTAAAATATGGCTTGGAGATTTAGTTACAATTCGTCTTTCAATGATGTTAGTAGTAGCCGTCTATGTTGCAATAATGATATACAATCAGATAAATGCTAATATTATCAATGGTATAGGAAAACTTAAGATACATTTGATATTGTCACTCATAAGTACCATAGGCAATATTCCTACAGCTTTATTCTTAGGCCACCATATCGGGACTGCTGGTGTCGTTGCTTCAGCAGGTTTCTTTACACTCTTCCCCGCCATCGTATTAAGAATACAATTAAAAAAACTTATTGCGGGAACAGCAACTGGTGTTTGGTGTAAATGAAGATTGTAATAAGATGAAAAATGTATTAATAACTGGCGGTGCTGGATTCATAGGTTCACATATTGCCTTGAAAATGATAGAGAAGGGATATGAGGTAACTGTGCTTGACAATTTGTTGGGACAAATCCACGGTACAGATCCAGACAAGACTTCTCCGCTCTATTGTAGTATCAAGGAAAAAGTGAGGTTTATCAAGGAAGATGTTTGTAATAAAGCAGCTCTTGAACAAGGATTACTGGATGCAGACTATGTGATTCACCTTGCAGCAGAGACAGGCACAGGACAATCAATGTACGAGATTAAGCGCTATATTGATGTAAATATTGGTGGTACTGCATTGTTGCTGGACATCCTGACCAACATAAAGAATCACGTGAAGCGTGTGGTTGTAGCAGAATCTCGGGCAATTTATGGTGAAGGAAAGTACCATTGCGATAAATGTGGGGATGTATATCCAACAGAGCGCAAGGATGAGGATATGGCTAGGGGAGAATTTGAATGCCATTGTCCCAAGTGCGGAGGAAAAGTCGCATTAGTGGCCACAACAGAAGATAGTGCCATTCATCCCTCTTCTGTGTATGGAATTGGAAAGCAAGTGCAAGGCCAGCTAGTACACCTGATTTGTAAAAATATAGGTATTGAATCAGTATCTTTCCGTTATCAGAATGTTTATGGCCCAGGACAATCCCTAACCAATCCCTATACGGGTATTCTTAGTATTTTCTCTAACCGCATAAAGAGTCACAAAGGTATTAACATCTTTGAGGATGGTAAGGAAACCCGCGATTTTGTATATATCGATGATGTCGTAGATGCTACTATCGCTGGTATGGAAGTGCCAGAAGCAAATGGTCATGTATTTAACGTGGGAACTGGCATAGCTACAGATGTGTTGACGGTTGCTAAAACACTTTGCAAACATTATGGAATAGATGTTCCATTGACTGTATCCGGTAATTATCGCTTGGGTGATATTCGTCATAATTATGCAGACATCACTCTTGCAAAACAGATTCTTGGATTCCAACCCAAGTGGACGTTTGATGCGGGCATCAAGCAATTTACAGACTGGGTAAACCGTCAGGAATTGCAAACAGATAATTACGAGGCTTCTCTGGTGGAGATGAAGCAGAAAGGCCTCTTTAAATAAAGACTAACGTATGAAGGTACTTGTAACAGGAGCCAATGGTTACATTGGCCGTCATGTGGTAAAAGCACTTTTGGATAAAGGTGCTGAGGTGATTGCGTGCGATATTGTAACCAATGATGTGGACGAACGTGCTGAGCGCAAAACTTTGAACCTATTTAAACTCCCAGAAGGTAATGTATATGAGCAGTTAGGTTCGCCAGATGTATGTTTGCACATGGCTTGGCGTAATGGATTTGTTCATAATGCACCCACTCAGATTGGAGATCTTTCAGCCCACTACAAGTTCTTGACCGGTATGATAGATGGCGGCTTGAAACAGTTGGCAGTGATGGGAACCATGCATGAAGTGGGATACTGGGAAGGAGCCATTGATGAGAATACTCCTTGCAATCCTATTTCTATGTACGGCATTGCTAAAGATGCACTTCGCAGAGCAATGATTATCTATTGTAAAAATAAGGAGTGCATCCTCCAGTGGCTGAGAGCCTATTATATATTGGGTGATGATAAGAAGAACAATTCTATTTTCTGCAAGCTTCTGTTAGCTGCTGAAGAAGGCAAGAAAACCTTCCCATTCACTACGGGCAAGAACAAGTATGATTTCATCACGGTTGATGAACTGGCCAACCAACTTTCTGTTGCTGTTATGCAAAAAGAAGTTGTGGGAATTATCAACTGCTGCACAGGCAAGCCTATGAGCCTTGCAGAAAGGGTGGAACAGTTTATAAAGGAGCATCAACTTAATATAATACTTGAATATGGTGCTTTCCCTGATAGGCCATATGATTCGCCATGTGAATATGGAGATGCCACAAAGATTAATCAAATATTAAATCAGAAATTATGAGAACAGAATTAGCAATTGTAGGCATCTGGTATGATGGCTATTATGATATTTGGGAAGATTTCCTAGAATTAAAGGAAATGTTTTGGAAAGACTGCCCATATCCGATGTATATAGTCAATCAAACAAAGGACCTTTCCTATAAAAAGAATTACGATGTGACAGTAATTCATGCGGGCGAAGATGCTGAATATAGCAAAAAAATTCTGACAGCAATTGAAAAAATTGATGCAGATTACCTATTGCTTGTTTTAGAGGACTTTTTTTTCAGTCATCCTGTCAATAGTTCATTACTTAGTGATGCACTTGAAAGAGTCAAGGCAGGTAATTTGGATTATTACAGTATGCCACTAACAGAGTTTACACCTGCTCTTGTAGGCAAGCCCTATAAAAACTATAAGGATGTCTATGATCTCAATCCTGCCCATGAATATACGTTGAATGCTCAGCCTGCAATATGGAACAAGGCTTTCTTAAAGAAGTGCGTAGGTAGCGAGAATTACAATGCATGGGTCTTTGAAGGTGTTTATGTCTATGCTCCTAAGGCACATACAGAAGAATTCCTTAAAGGCTGTAAAGTTGATAAGACAAATTTCTTGGGGTTGAAGCATGGCGCATTGCAGGGCAAAATGATTCCAAGTTTGATCAAATATTATGAGGCAATTGGTTATAAATTTCATACTCAGCGTTCTCAATTGCCTTTAAGTACATTAATTAAACGTAAGATTCGATTCGGAATTCCAAAATATGTGCTTCGGCTCTTGAAGAAGTTAATAAAGAACCAATCTGTAGCGAGTCGATATAAGGAGGAAATAGAACACCAGATAGATGTATTAAATTTAAGATGATACGATATGAATTTTGCAGCAGGAGTAACGTTATATAATCCTACAGAGGAGCAGTTAAACCAGATAGCTGGTCTGCAGATGTCATTTGACAAAGTCTATCTATTTGACAACTCTGAGCCTAGCTTTCAAAAGCCAGTGTACCCTCAAGGAGAGAAGATTGTACTTTTATCAGAGCATGAGAACAAAGGATTGCCATACGCTTTTAATACAATCATCAGCCATTGTGATGAATACGACTTCCTATGTACATTAGACCAAGACAGTACGTTTACTCACGAGGATATCCAATCAATATGTAGTTATATAGAAAATTTAAAGGATGCAGATCGAATAGGGATAGTAGCCCCATTCATTGATTATGGCTACAACCCTAAAGATTGTGATGAACTAGTTGAGGAAAAGAAATGGGTTATCACTTCCGGAGCGTTCGTGAACCTTAGTGTTGTCAGGAAAGAACATTTCGAATACGATGAAAATTATTTCATAGATAAATTTGAGGTGGATCTCTGCTGGCAGATGACGACGAGAGGTTATGAAATACAGATGTATCATCCCTCTGTCCTACACCAGCAATTAGGCGAAAAAGTTGGCAAGGCACGTTCAAGCCACAATGCGCTTCGCCACTATTATTTATTCAGGAATCGTTTTTATTTCAACAATAAATGGTATTCAGGTCCGAAGAAATGGTTTTTGAATTTTACCCAGACTACACGGCATCTGTATTTTGTCATTGCTAGCGAACCAGGGAAAAAAGAAAAACTGCAAGCATTCATTTCTGCATGCGCAGATTACAGGAAAAAGAGATTTGGAAAAAAACATATTTAATAAGTATAACATTATGAAAATAGAAGATTTTATTAAAAATTTTGCAGATCAGTTTGATGATACTGATCCTAATGAAATTAGTGCAGAGACAAATTTTCGCGAGTTAGATGAATGGGGCTCCCTTATTGGTATGAGTGTCATTGCTATGGCAAAGACACTCTATGGTAAGACCATTACTGGTAAGGAGATCCGTCAATGTACTACTGTTGAGGATTTGTATAATCTCATTGCTTCTAAATGATGACGGGGTTCAATCCATTTTCTTTAGAAGGTAAAACCATCCTAGTGACAGGTGCTTCGTCTGGAATAGGACGAGGCATTGCTGTCACATGCTCCAAAATGGGGGCAATAGTTATACTGAATGGGAGAAACCCAATTAAGTTAGGGGCAACACTCTCTCAACTTGAATCTGATGTTCATCAGTTTATAGCGGCAGATTTAACAAATATAGATTCGATTACTAGGATGGTGAATGAATTGCCTGCTCTTGATGGTGTAGTACATTGTGCAGGTATCGGTCAGCGTGTGCTTTGTAAGGTAGCAACAGAAGAAGACGTAGATGTCGTTATGGATGTCAATTTCAAAGGCCCTGTGCTGCTACAATCAGAGTTGTTAAAACAAAAGAAAATTAAAAAAGGTGCTTCCATCGTATTTGTAGCCTCTATAGCCAGCTGGTCACCAAGTATAGGTAATGCCTTTTATAGCGCATCAAAAGGCGCAATAGTATCATACAGCAACTGCCTTGCCTTGGAATTGGCTGCACGAAACGTAAGAGTAAATTGTATTAGTCCTGCTATGGTATGGACAAATTTGGTGCTTCAGGAAGGAGTTGACGAAGAGCAATTAAAAGAAGACGAAAAGAAATATCCCCTAAAGCGATATGGACAGCCAGAAGACATTGCATATTTAGCTGTTTATATGCTGTCTGATGCTTCTACTTGGATGACAGGTAGTAATGTGAAGATATCGGGGGGAGGTAAATTGAGTTAATATGGCATATATAAAAGCAATATCTTATTATTTACCTGAAAAGGTAGTGACTAATGAGGAACTGGTCAAAGAGTTCCCGGAGTGGAGTGTAGATAAAGTGGCACAAAAGGTCGGCGTAGATTCTCGTCATTTGGCATCGGAGAATGAAACTGCTGGTGATATGGCAGAAAAAGCTGCACGTAAGCTTTTTGAAGAGTATCAGATAGATCCTAAGTCTATCGATTTCATTATGCTTTGTACGCAGAGCCCTGATTATTTTCTTCCATCAACAGCCTGTATCTTGCAAGATAAACTAGGTATTCCAACATCAGCGGGTGCTTTTGATTATAATCTTGGCTGCTCTGGCTGTGTGTATGGAATGGCTGTGGCAAAAGGTTTGATTGCTGGTGGCATTGCAAAGAATGTCCTGCTCTTGACCTCAGAGACTTATAACAAATATCTGCACCAATCGGATAAAAGCAATCGCTCTATCTTTGGTGATGGAGCTGCTGCTTGTGTGATATCTATTGATGGATTTGCGGAAATAGGAGAATTCTCACTTGGAACAGATGGTAGTGGAGCGAACAATTTGATTGTAAAAACAGGTGCAGCCCGTGAGAAAACTGCGACAGGAAAGTATGTAGAGGATGATGAAGGTCATATTTGGTATGATGACTATCTATATATGAATGGAGGAGCCATATTTAATTTTACGTTGGATGCAGTGCCTGCCATGATAAAAGACATACTTGGTAAAAATAATTTTCAGCAGGAAGAGATTGATTATTATGTCTTTCATCAGGCTAACAAATTCATGCTTAATACTATTCGTAAGGTTTGCGTACTACCCAAAGACAAATTCTATGTAAACCTTTCATCAACAGGTAATACGGTATCGTCAACAGTACTTATAGGATTAAAGGATTGTATGGGTAATGGAACAATTAAAATCGGTGATCGTGTGATGATTTCTGGTTTTGGTGTCGGATTGAGTTGGGGTGGAACAATATTGTATTTTTAATTATTGAGATATGTCATTTGTTACAAAGAGGACTACGGAGCTTACCCAAGAAGAAAAACTGCAAATTGCTTTTCTCTTTGAGGATGTGTTTAAATCGCCCTGTACAGTCAAGAGTTTTGAAGATAATTATACTTGCAACCATTTGGGGTATTCTTATCATACTCTTTTCATAGAAGAAAGAGAAATTGTTGGTGTCAATTCGATGGTGCCTATAGATTACGTAGTCGACGGGAATAAGTTGCCATTTGTCAATTCTGGAGGAACGATGATTGGAAAGGATCATCGGGGGATTGACAATTTCTGTGACCTTATAGATGAATCGTATTCATTTATTGAGAAAGAAGGCTATAAAGGATATGTGGGTTTCCCCAACGACAACTCATACCCATTATATATAGGTATGGGAATGATGGACGATATTGGAAAGATGAATACTTACATACTTCCATATCGTGTTGGTGGATTTATGAAACGGTTGAGATGGTTAAACCCGTTATCAGAAATGTTCTGTTGGTTTTATATATCAATTACGGGGCTATTCTCATCAAAAAAAGTGGTGACGTTTAGAATACACAAAGCAAATGAAACTTTTGACTCTTTTCGTTATAAAAGAAACAATGGTTCTTATACTATTTTAAACATTGGCAGTGGTAATGCATATTACAGAGTGACAACTCATGATGGGGTTAGAACGGCTTTTATTGTTGATGTAACTGAAAAGTCTGCAAAGAACTTCCAACAAACAATAAAGGGTATTTTAAAGAGAGAGAAAAATAATATAGATATAATTCTATATGTTGGGATCTTACCCTTTATTGGTCATGGAATGATCAAAATTCCTCGAAAGTTTGAGCCTAAAAACTTTCATTTTACTGGACATATATTTGATGAAGAAGCCATCGACAAAAAGGTGTTCTTTAATCTTAATTTTTGGGATGTAAATTTATCTAATTATGATTTGATATAAAAAATATGAATATACTTTCGTTTGATATTGAGGAGTGGTATTTACAAAAAAATCGATTTGGAGATAGCAAGAGTAAATATAATGAATTGAATTCTTTGTTGAAACAAATACTTGATTTACTTGATAGTAGGAAGATGAAGGGGACATTTTTCTGTTTGGGAGGTATGGCTTCAGATTTTCCGGATGTCGTGAAAATGATAGATAGTAAAGGTCATGAGATTGGTTGTCATTCCAATAAACATATATGGCTTAACAAAATGAGTTGTGACGAGATAAAAGAAGACACTCGTATTAGTGTGGATGCTCTTGAGCAATGCATAGGTAAGAAAGTTAAAAGCTATCGTGCCCCAGCATTTTCTATCGGAGAGAATAATATGTGGGTTTTTGAAATTCTTGCTAATTATGGTATAGAACGTGACGCTTCGATATTTCCAGCAAAAAGAGATTTTGGTGGATTTCCCAAATTTGGTTATAAGAATCCTGTTATAATTGACTACCATGGAGTCACAATAAAAGAATTCCCAATTTGTACTATTAAATTATTTGGTAGAAATATGGCATATTCAGGTGGAGGCTATTTCCGCTTTTTCCCATTAAGGATGATTAGGAGGGAATTGAAAAATGCTAGTTATGCAATGACCTATTTCCATATGGCAGACTTATTGGTCGAATCCGAGGGGGTCATGACACGTGAAGCTTATGAGGATTATTTTAAAGAACCTGGCACATTTTTAGCAAGGTATACAAGATATTTTAAAGCAAACTTTGGTAAAAATACAGCTAAAGAGAAATTATTCGAATTAATAAATACAACAGATTTCACAAGTATGGAATATGCCGAAAAAACCATTGATTGGAATCTGACCCCACGTGTAATAATTTAATAATATTATTCAGTATAGAAAATGCAAATATAAAACATATATAAAAAGTAATTGATATGAAAGTATTATATATTCATCAGTATTTTACAACTCCATCAGAACCGGGTGGAACCCGTTCGTATTGGATTTCGCGAGAATTGGTAAAACGGGGACATGAGGTGACGATGATTACTTCTGCAAAAAAGGGGATGGAAGCATGTGAAAAGGACATAGATGGCATTCATGTCGTATATATGGAGAATGACTATAGTAATTATATGTCTCCTTTTCGAAGAGCTTGGTCTTTTGTAAGTTTTTTGAGAAAATCTATAAGAATTGGATGTCAACAAAAGGGGGTGGATATTGTTTTTGCTACTTCAACTCCTCTTACAATTGGATATGTTGCCATGAGGTTGAAAGCAAAAAAGCATTGGAAATATGTTTTTGAAGTTCGGGATTTATGGCCAGAAGGTTTAATACAAATAGGGGCTATAAAGAATCCTATTTTAATATGGGTATTACGAAAATTAGAGAAACTAATATATGATAAAGCTGAGCACATTATAGCACTTTCACCTGGAATGGCGGACGGTGTTATTAATGTTGGAACACCTCCTTCAAAAGTTTCTATGATACCTAACATGTCTAAGCCGGACAAATTTTATCCTCGTAGACCGAATTTAGAAATAGCAGATAAGTTTGGGATTGATATGACAAAATTTAATGTGATTCATTTTGGCGCGATGGGACCTTCTAATGGATTGAGTTATATAATTGAATCAGCAAAATGTCTACAAGATAAGTGTGATAATAGTATTCAATTTGTCTTTTTAGGAGATGGACTCCAACAACCAATGTTGAAAAAGATGACAGAAGAATATCATTTAAGAAATGTTAGTTTTTTGGGCAATCATAAAATGGAGATCGTTTCTGAAATAGTGAATTGTTGTAATGCTTCTATTACATCGTTTTTAAATATACCGATAACACAGACCAATTCGCCAAATAAACTATTTGATTCCTTGTCTGCAGGAAAACCAATTATCGTGAATTCTGCGGGTTGGACAAAGGATCTAGTGGAGAAGGAGAATTGCGGTTTCTTCGTTGACCCAGAAAGGCCGGAAGAATTGGCTGAAAAGCTGTTGGAGGTAAAGGATAACAAGGGACTCCTAAAAATATGGGGTGAGAACGCTCGAAAGTTGTCTCTAGAGGTTTATGATAAAGACATCTTGTCGGCTAAGGTTGCTGATGTTTTAGAAAAACATGGGAGAGTATAAATTCTAAAAATAGCGTGGAGACATTTTTAGAGCGGATACGGCATTATAGAAGCCTTAAAGGAAGTATTTTGTGACTGATTTTTCTAAAACAGACATTCTGTTTTTCGATTTGTTGCAGGTTGCTTTGGGAGAGAAGGAATATTTAAGATATACACCTTCCGATGAAGAATGGAAATCATTATTCATTATATCCCAAAAGCAAGCAGTATCAGGCTTCATATTTGATGCACTAGATAGATTAAGACAGAAAGAGCAGAAGGTTACGAAAGAATTGTTGTTTGAATGGCTTGGATTAAGCGAGCAAATAAAACGACAAAACATTTTGTTAAACAGACGAATCATAGAACTAGTAGAACGATTCAGGAAAGACGGTTTTGATAGTTGTATATTGAAAGGACAAGGGACGGCTCAATTATATCCCAATCCATTATCAAGAACACCAGGGGATATTGATATATGGCTTAATGGTGATAAGGAAACTATAATCCGATATGTTAGAAAACAATTCCCTAAAGCTAAAGATAATGGAATACACCTTGATTTCCCTGTTTATAAAGATGTAGAAGTTGAGGTTCATTATAAACCACAATATATGGCTTGTAAAAGATATGATCGGAGGCTTGAATTATTTTTCATAGAAGAAGCGCCATTGCAATTTGAGAATAGAATAAATCTGATTGAAGCAGATGGGGAGATTGCTTATCCACAACCGTTATTTAACATGGTGCAACAATTAGCCCACCTTCTAGGACATTTTTACGGAGGTGGTATAGGATTCAGACATCTTATAGACCTATATTATACGCTTAAATGCATTGGTAATGATAATAGGGATTATAGAGCTTATCTCGATTATTTTGGGCTGAAGAGTTTTGCAGAGGGCGTTATGTGGGTCGAACATGAGATTTTAGGTTTGCATGAAGAATATTTAATAGTAGAACCATCAGAGAAGAAAGGTAAACTCGTGTTGCGAGAGATTATAAGAGGAGGGAATTTTGGGAGATTTGATAATAGAAATAAAATACGGGAGAAGAGTGTTGCGATAAGGGCTTTATTAGACACCTACCGTCTATTTCAACTTATTTTGATACAGCCTTCAGAAGCCATCAAACGGCTACAATGGAAAATAACGAACTTAGAGTCGATGAAGAAGGCAATTAATTTGAAATGATTCTTATTGAAGAAATTGTGGAATTGGTATTTATACAAGATTAAAAAATGTACAAACACTTTTTAAAGAGATTTTTAGATTTCTGGATTTCGTTGATAGCACTAATTTGCATCAGTCCGATATTGCTGGTGGTCACAATATGGCTTCATTTTGCAAATAAGGGCGCAGGTGCGTTTTTCTTTCAGGAGAGACCTGGCAAGGATGGAAGGATATTCAAGGTGATTAAGTTCAAAACGATGACGGATGAACGAGATTCAGAAGGGATCTTGTTGCCTGACGCAGAGCGGCTGACGAAAGTTGGGATGTTTGTGCGTTCTACATCGATAGATGAGCTACCACAGTTGATGAATGTACTTAAGGGTGATATGGCTTTGATTGGCCCAAGACCTCTTCTTGTGCAGTATCTGCCTCTTTATTCTAAGGAACAGGCTCGTAGGCATGAGGTGCGACCAGGTATCAGTGGATGGGCTCAGTGTCATGGACGTAATGCCATCAGTTGGACAGAGAAGTTCAAACTAGATGTTTGGTATGTTGACCACGTATCACTTATCACAGACTTGAAAGTGATATTCATAACGATAAAGAATGTGTTGATGCGGAAGGACATTAACTCCGCAACAGCGGCAACAATGGAATATTTCGATGGAACAAACTGATAAAGTATATCTTTACGGAGCCAGCGGTCATGCCAAGGTAGTAATTGACATTGCCAAATTGGCGTATGTGGATGTTCCGTGCTTAATTGATGACAACCAACAGGTGAATGAATTGGCGGGGAAGCCAGTCGTACACTCTGCTGATGGATTATCTCCTATGATTATCACAATAGGTGATTGCCAGATAAGGAGGACTGTTGCTCAGAAACTTGGTGCGAGAGGGTATTTGACAGTGATTCATCCTGCTGCTATTATGGCTGATAGCGTAAAGTTGGGCTCCGGGACAGTTATAATGGCTGGCGCTATCATGAATCCATACGTTGAAGTCGGTAATCATTGTATCATAAATACAGGTGCTTCACTTGATCATGATGCTAAAATAGGGGACTTTGTACATATTGCTCCTCATTGCACTTTGTGTGGTGGAGTTACTGTTGGAGAGGGCACATGGGTTGGTGCAGGCACAACAGTAATACAAGGAATACATATAGGAAAGAATTGTTTTATTGGTGCGGGCTCTGTAGTAGTTAAAGATATTCCTGACGGAGTGTTATGTTATGGTAATCCAGCAAGAGTAATCAAAAAGATAAATCAGATGAAAGACAATAACATCGCCAACCTAACGGGGGGGGTAAATCTAAGTTAAACATTAAATGTGAAAGGTTAAAAGTTGTTTTTAGCTACGCCCTTCGAGAAAGGAGGATTGTAGCATGAAGACTAATATCCTGATTACATCTGCAGGCCAGCGTGTGGCTTTGGTTCGTGGATTCCAAGAGACTTTAAGCCGATTTTTTCCTGAAGGTAAAGTATATACAACAGATATGAATCCGAAGTTGGCACCAGCAGCTTACGTGAGTGACGGCTGCTTTGAGGTGCCCCGTTGTACATCTGAGGATTATATAGAGTCGTTACTGACAATTTGCCTTGGTAATGAAATAGGATTAATAGTTCCTACCATTGATACCGAACTCGCAATTCTTTCAGCAAACAAGGAGATATTTGCCAAGCAAGGTATCACAGTTTCTGTATCAGACTATGAGTTTATTATGATGTGCCGTGACAAACGCAATACAGGAGATTTCTTTGGGAAACATGGCATCCGTGTGCCCAAGGCAATTGACAAGTACCATCCGACCTTCCCGCTGTTCGCCAAACCATATGACGGTTCACTAAGTACTAACTTGCACTATATTAAGAATGCAGATGAATTGACAGAAGAGATTCTGAATGATCCGAAACTGCTCTTTATGGAGTACATAGACAAAGAGGTGTATAAGGAATACACTATTGATATGTACTACGGACGTGACCATAAGGTGAAATGTATAGTACCTCGTGAGCGTATTAAGATTAGGGCAGGGGAGATAAACAAAGGACTGACGGAGAAAGAACCGCTGACCAGTTATCTGTATGAACGGTTGGAAACGATAGATGGCTGCATAGGATGTATCTGCATTCAAGTGTTCTTGAACTCGGCTACAGGTGATGTGGTGGGGATAGAGATTAACCCACGGTTTGGAGGTGGTTATCCCCAGACCTACGCTGCTGGTGGCAACTATGCAGAGTATCTTATAAGGGAGTATTTCTTAGGAGAGGAGATTGCATATAAAGATGACTGGAAAGACCATTTGCTGATGCTGAGATATGACGATGCCGTGTATGTGTAAGAAAGTGGTTTGCTTTGACCTGGATGATACCTTGTATAAGGAGATTGACTTCTTGAAATCCGCATATAGGCATATTTCCAGTTTATTGTCAAATGCTAATGCTCCTGAAGATGAGGTGTATCAGACTCTTTTGAACACCTATTTGCAAGGAGGTAATGCTTTTGCAACAGTCGTTCAGAAATTCGGTATCAGACTGTTTACCGTCGAGTGGATGTTGGATGTGTATAGGAATCATAAGCCGCATGTCACCTTAGATAATGATACCCGACAGACCTTGGAACGTTTGAAAGCAAAGGGTGTCACAATGGGCATCATATCAGATGGCAGGTATGCTCAACAGATGAATAAGATAGATGCCCTTGGGCTTAAAGACTTTATTCACGAAGATGACATCGTCATCAATACTGACCGAAGTCGTATAAAGCCAGACCGTCAAAGCTTTAAATATTTCATGGAGAAATACGGAAAGGACTGCGATTTCTGGTATGTAGGTGACAATACTGCTAAGGACTTTGTTGGCCCAAACACATTAGGATGGACGACAGTCTGTTTGTTGGATGATGGGAGGAATATTCACAAGCAGGATTTCTTGCAGGAAACATTAGCTATGCCTCAAATGAGGATAAAATGCCTGAGCGAGTTACTTGATGGCGAAGTTGGATTATAAGCAATTTGAGGATTATACTATAAACCTTATTCATGCCATACCAGATGATGTTTATGAGGGTGTCGCCAGCATCTTTTGCATAGGTTTTGTAGTATTCATTGCATGGAAGGGATTCAAGATCGGATTTCGCTATTCAGCGGTTCTTCTGCTGATAGAATACATCTTCCTGCTATTCTGCTCGACAGTTATTTTCAGGCCTACAGGTGAGACAAGACAATATGATTTCCATCCTTTTTGGAGTTATGCTAGACCAGAACTGTTAATGGAGAATATCATGAACTTGGTGATGTTTATTCCTGTAGGTATGTTGCTGTGCGTTGCATTCAAGCAGATGACATGGTGGAAAGCACTACTCATAGGCTGTAGTATCTCTATCACAATAGAGGCACTACAGTTCTGCTTTTTGAAAGGCTTCTCAGAGGTGGATGACGTGATGCATAATACGGTGGGATGCCTTATAGGATGGTTCATGGTGAAGGGTTCAAGGTTAATGGTTAAGGGTTAAAGATTGATTATAAATTAATAATATAAATATGTCTGAAAGAAAGAGAATTTACTTGTGCTTAGCGCACATGTCAGAAGATGGCGCAGAACAGCGCTATGTCAAGGAGGCTTTTGATACGAACTGG
>OCTW013415696.1_pt1 | contig 21475 bp, 18 predicted proteins | sample 1539671 | NCBI WGS metagenome assembly OCTW01 (sample SAMN02144230, study PRJEB22623) | gut metagenome | biome: sheep rumen | host: Ovis aries | place: New Zealand
CCAAGAACTTCTTTTCAGAAGAGGAACTTTATTCAATACTCCAGTATCGATTCACAATCTTATGGGCTGACACTTAAAAAAAGGCTTTTTTGAAGAAAAAAAGCACCATATCGCATTTTTTTTTGTACCTTTGCAAAAAATATGGGCCAATGAAAACGAGGATTGTACTGATTATTGCGGCATTAATTGCCCTGACATACAGCCATTTTGTTTGGGCCCAAGTGTCCCGTCCTGTGGTATTCAAGAGCGGCAATGTCTACCATGGTTCCTTCGACGGATTCACACGGCCCCATGGCTACGGCACTATGGAGTTTCCCAATGGCGACCGATATGACGGCGAATGGCACAAGGGAAAGTACCATGGCAAAGGAGTATATACTTATGCCTCAGGAGGTCGCTGCGAAGGCCAGTGGGAAGCAGGCAAAATGGTAGGCAAAGGCACTATATACTTCCCTAATGGCGATGTGCTTGAGGCCGACTTCACCGACGGCGAAAAACAGACAGGCCACGGCAAATTCACCTATGCCAACGGCAGCGTGTATGAAGGATACTTTGCTGAGGGAGTGCCCGAAGGTCAAGGCAAGAAGGTGTGGCCCAATGGAGCCTCATACGAAGGACAATGGCACAACGGAGCCATGAGCGGAGAAGGTACATATCGTTTCGAGAACGGAGCCACATACACCGGGTCATGGGTCAATGGCCGATACAACGGCGAAGGCACATATACCAACAGCCGGGGCGAAGTGACCCATGCCATCTACAAGGACGGAAAAATTGAAAAGATTATCGAAGACTAAACATAAACAATTCACATTATGCGCAAAACATTTATTCTCTTAGCCATACTCCTGGTTTCCTCTCAGGTTTTCGGGCAGCAGGTGAACCTCAACAGCAACGGAAAATGCGACGGGGTGACGCAGGTCAAACTGCAACACCTCCGCCAATCCAAATCCGCTAACGATGAGGTAAGACTGCTCGCCAAGGTGGGGAACGGTTTCGATGCCCGACACCTGGCATCTAAAGGAATAATTGTTGGCACCCAAGCGGGCGACATTGTCACCTTAAGGTTGCCTTTGGACAAATTTCACATCTTGGATAACGAATCTTCCATACTGCAATACAGCCTCTCGGAGAGAGTGTTCCCCACTATGGACCGCACCCGCTTCGACACCCGCACCGACAGTGTCCAGGCCGGAGCCGGACTTCCCCAAGCCTTCACAGGCAAGGATGTGCTGATCGGCATCACCGACTGGGGCTTCGACTACCGCCACCCTAACTATAACAACAACGGCGCCGACAACCGCCGTCTGCTACGAGCCTGGGACCAGTTCAGGCTGAAGGGCCCCGCACCTGCAGGATATGATTATGGTACAGAGATAGTAGGCCGCCACGACTTGCTACAGGCCCAGGGCGACACTTCGGGTCTCTATGGCTATGCCACTCATGGCACCCACGTGGCTGGCATCTGCGCCGGTCGTGGCATTGACGGCAAATACACTGGTCAAGCACCCTACGCCCAACTCCTTTTCGCCTCCTTCCATCTTGACCTCGCCTCCTGGATTGATGCCGTAGGCTGGATGAAAAACGTGGCCAAGGAAGAAGGAAAACGCCTTGTTGTAAATAATAGTTGGGGAATGTATACCCTCGGGCCTATCGATGGCACATCGTTGGCGAGCCAGGCTATAAACAATCTCTCGGACAGCGGCATAGTGTTTGTCACCAGCGGCGGCAACTGCGGCGATGACCTTTTCCACATCTCACGCACTTTCACCGCCTCCACACCCGACACGCTACGCACCATCGCAACCTACTATGACTATCAAGAAATTGGTGAGGCCATCACCCTCTGGGGTGAACCGGGCAATCACTTTGACATGTCATTCGCCATGGTAAAAGGGGATGATTCGATATGCATGCCCTGGGTCACAACTTTCGACGGCCAGGCTTACCCGTACATGACATTTGTCGATGGCAAATACTATCTCGACAGCACGATGGTAGCTCCCAATGGCGACCGCCTCCATTTCGAGCTGATAGTGGAGTCTGCCAACATCTTCAATGGCCGTCCGCACGTGGTACTGAATGTAGACAAGGTGCCGGGCTATGCAATTCATTTGGCAGTGACGGCTCAGGAGGGAACCGTCCATGCATGGAATGTCTGTATACTTGCGAATGGCGCAGGCAACATGGGAGCAGCCTTCTCCCGAGGCTCTCATCTACACTATACTGCAGGCGATAACTTTTACGGCATCGGCGAGCCCGCGTGTGCCGAAAGTTGCATCGCCGTTGCTGCCCATAGCGCCGACCACCTCAACATCCACAATGAGGTAGAACTGGGCTACCTTACCAGCTTTTCGAGCAAAGGACCCACCATCGACGGCCGTCGCAAACCCGAAGTTTCCGCTCCCGGCGCCAACGTGGTTTCCTCCATCAGCTCCCTCACCACCGAGGCCTACAACGCTGTCATGACATTCTCGCATGGCGGCACCAATTATATTTGGAGCCGCATGTCGGGCACCTCAATGTCCGGTCCTGCGGTGACGGGCATTGTGGCCCTGCTGCTGGAGGCTAACGGCCAGTTGACCCCTGCCGAGGTAAAAGAGATTCTCTGCATAACTGCCCGCAACGACGGGGTCACGGGTCCGCTGCATGAGCGCGACAGTATGAGCGACGCTTGGGGCTGGGGCAAGGTCGACGCACTTCGGGCTGTAAACGAAGCCCTGGCAAGAGTTGACATCAATCAAGCCGATGCCGAGTGGTTCGGGAAGTCGCTCCAGGTGTTCCCCAATCCTGCATCGGGCAAGATAAATATCCTCACCGGACGTCACACACCTGAACAAGTGTCGATTTACTCCATAAGCGGGGTACCCGTGCTGACCCAATCAATCACGATGGAGGGCAGCATTGACTGCTCCGCTCTGCCCCGCGGAGTGTATGTACTCAGATGCGGCGCGCGCACAGCCCGAATTGTCCTTCAATAAAATAGCCATCTTCCACTACCCCCAACTCTTGTATATTCCAACTGCAATCACACACCAGAGATGCTGAAATATTTCAAAAGCAACAATATCATCGTCCAGACAATAGTCGTGCTGGCCATTACTGGATTGATGTGGGCCCCCAGCTTTGCCCACCCGCGCACCTCGCCCGTCGCCGGTGGCGGCAGTCTCTTTTACTGGCTTACGGGGGCTTTGAGTCCTACCTTGTCCAATGTGATTGCTATTGTCCTCATGCTTGCGGAGGGTGTCCTCCTGACGAGCATTCTCTACCGCCATAAATTGATTGGACAGGGTTCGCTGCTCCCCCTGCTTTTCTATGTTATAGCCATGAGTGCGGGCCGTCCGGCTCTGACACCGGTGCTATTGGGTTCGCTTTTCTTGCTGTTGGCCACTCGGCAGTTGCTCCTCACCTCAACCCTTCTCTCTATAGGACTTGACAAGACTTTCGGCGCCGCCGCCTGCGTGGGTCTGGCCACTATAATATGTCCCACACTGATGGTTTTCCTCATCCCGTTAGTCATCAGCATGTTCAACTACAGCCTATATGGCTGGCGAGACTGGGCAATGCTGGTTCTCGGTTTCCTCGCGCCATGGATACCCATCGAAACCTACTACTGGATAGTCGATGAACTGTTCTACCGCAACTATCTATTGCTCTATACGCTGACCGACTTCCATCTGAAGGTGGGCGGAACAGCCATGCAGTGGGCGGTTAGTGTGGTATTTCTGCTATTGCTGCTGTGCGGAATACTCCGCGTCATCGGGATGAGCCGCAACCGCAGCATTAATTTCAACAAAAACATCGCCACGCTGCTGCTTTTCACCATTGGCAGTGTGGCGCTGGCTGGATACAACGGCCTTTCCCCCGTAGCCACTGCCGACTATGCCATCCCGCTTGCCGGCTGCATCACCTATCTTTTCATTGAAGTCGGTTCTTCCAGCCTGGGCAGACAGTCCAGCAACCTATGGTACAATATATTGTTCATTGTCCTTATTCTCTTCTTTGCCTTATCTAACTGGTACATGCCCCTTGCATAAAACTTCAAAATTCCCACCATCGCGATGCTTTATAGTCAATACACACCCGACCTGATTGAATGCGGCCTCGACGAAGCTGGAAGAGGCTGTCTGGCCGGTGCTGTTTTTGCCGCTGCTGTGGTGCTGCCTAAAGGCTACCGCAACGATACCTTGAATGACTCGAAACAACTGACTGAACGGCAACGCTACGCCTTACGCGATCAGATTCAGCACGACGCTCTCGGCTGGGCCGTGGCCAGCGTCGATGCCGACGAAATCGACCGCACAAATATCCTCCGTGCAGCCATCCACGCAATGAATCTGGCCGTGAAAAAACTGTCCCTTACCCCTGAATTGCTCCTGGTCGACGGCAATCGATTCTACAACGAAAGCCTCATCCCATACTACACCATCGTCAAAGGCGACGGCAAGTACCTCTCCATTGCCGCAGCATCCATTCTTGCCAAAACCTACCGCGACGACTATATGAACCAACTCCACCAGCAATATCCCCAATACGGATGGGACCGCAATAAAGGCTACCCGACCGCAGCCCACTACAATGCCTTGGCTCAATTCGGCCCCACACCCCTCCACCGCCAGTCGTTCAAACTCTCCAAACCATCAGAATCCACAAGCAACAAAGCGGTAGCGAACCCCTCCAAGTCCGAACTGACATCTCCGAACCGTCTCAAACAACGTCCCAAATGAGTGTAGTCGAAAAAATAAGAGAGCAATACAAAGCCAACTTGATACAGGAACTGGCAGCAAAACCCCACCACCGCCGCATCATGCATCTCGACGATGTGCGAAGCATCGGAGTCATAGCCCGAAACCTGACCGACACCCAACAGATTACGCTGAGCCAATTCACCCACCACATGACCAATCGGGGAAGCATGGTCCGCAAACTCGAACTACCTCACAATGCCGAAGACCTTCTGGACAAATACGGTCTCCCCAAGCCCGAATTCATGCAGTTCTTCACCAGCTACCACTACGACCTCCTTATCGACACCACCACGGGCAGCGACCTTTTCGGACCCTACGTCACGCTCAACACCTCCTCGAACCTCCGTGTCGCCTATGGCGGCACACCTCCCCTACCCCAGACTGCCGACCCCAAAAAAACTGACACCGACTCGCAGCCCAAATGCCACCTTGGCATCTACGACCTGATTATCATCGGCAAACCGACTTTCGACATGTCGCGCTACCTTACAAACATTCTCGAATACCTCGTCCAAATCCGCAAAACATAACATAAAAACTTAAAGAATAGTGAATAGAAAAAGAGCGATTCAAATCACTCATCACAAATAAAAAAAACACATCATAATGAAGAATCCATTTGTTGGCACAGGGGTAGCACTCGTCACCCCTTTCCGAAAACAAGAAACCATAGATTTCAGCCGTCTGGAGAAACTTATCGATGACATCATTGGCGGCGGTGTAGACTATATTGTTGCCTTAGGCACCACCAGCGAGGCTGCCACCATGACCGAAACCGAGCGCCACGCACTCCAGGACTTCATCGTCGAGTGTGTGGGAGGCCGCTGCCCCATCATGCTGGGCCTGGGCGGCAACAACACTCTGGCAGTACGCGACGCAATTGCCAACACCAATTTCGAGGGCATCAGCGGCATCCTCTCCGTGGCACCTTACTACAACAAACCCAACCAACGGGGGTTAGCCCAACATTTCAGACAGGTGGCCGAAGCCTCACCCGTGCCGGTAGTCATCTACAACGTTCCGGGACGCACCGGTGTCAACATCACCGCCGACACAACCCTGCTGCTGGCACGTGAGTGTCCCAATATCATCGGAATCAAAGAGGCCTCCGGCAATATGGCTCAAGTGATGCAGATTCTGCATGGCAAACCCGAAGGCTTTATGGTGATTTCGGGCGACGACAGCCTGACCCTCCCAATGATTCTGATGGGTGCACAAGGAGTAATATCCGTTATTGCCAACGCCCTCCCCTCCGAGATGAGCGCCATGGTCAAATATGGACTCAAAGGCGATGTAAAAAAAGCCCTGCCTCTCCATTACCGCATGATGCCCTTGATGAACGCCATCTTCGAAGAGGGCAACCCTGCCGGCATCAAAGCTTTGATGGAGCAACAGGGCCGAATCGGCAACACGCTGAGACTTCCCTTGGTAAAAGTGAGCAAACCCCTTTACAATAAAATCGCTTCACTCTATGACGAATTTAACGCTTAAGGCTTGCGCCGTATTCCGCCACGACCGCTATGCCACCGAGGCCACTGGGGTAGTGATTGACGAAGCAAGCCAGCACTATGCGCGATGCAGTGTCCACATCACCCCCACCCTCCGCAATGCCAAGGGGGCTGTGATGGGAGGCGTATTGTTCACCCTTGCCGACTTAGCCTTTGCCACTGCCGCCAACAGCGAATGTCTGGAAGCCGACTCCCCGCTGGAGTGGGTAACTTCAAGCAGCAGCATAGAGTTTCTGAGCCAGCCCAAAGACAACCTCCTGATTGCAGAGACGGAGTGCCTGAAACAAGGCCGGACCACCTGTCTCTACCTCATCCATATAACCGACGGTCTGCAACGCAAAGTGGCTGTCGTGTCGGCCAGGGGAGCTAAAATTTCGCAATAACGCCACGACAGACCACAACAACATCATCCCTCAACACTAATTGAATGAACTAACCTCCCGAATATGACCATAGACGAAATACGCAACACCGTACACGACGAGTACCTGGCCTTTGCCGAGGAATACGACCGCTATGCCCTATCCAAAGACCAGCAGAACAAAACACCTTTCCTGGACGAGGTTGAAGAATACCTGAGCCTCCACAAAGGCAAAAGGCTGCGGCCTTTGTTGGTATTGCTGGCAGCCAAAGCCTGTGGACACATCGATCACAGCCACGTGCTTATGGCCACCGCCATGGAGCTGCTCCACAACGCAACCCTGATGCATGATGACGTGGTGGACGAGTCTGATTGGCGGCGCGGCGGCGAGTCTATCCGCAGACGTTGGGGCAACCAAGTGGCCGTGCTGTGTGGCGATTTCTACCTGGCTCAAGTGATGAACATCCTACAGACTGTCGGAAACCGCGAAGCCACCAAACTGATTGCCCAAGTGGTGTCCACCATGTGCCGGGGCGAACTGTCTCAACTGTACTGGACCTCAAAGAAAGAAGTGACGCAAAATGTATACCTTGACATAATCGGCGACAAAACCGCCTCTCTGATGGGCGTATGCTGCGAACTGGGAGCCCTACCTCCTGCAGCCGGCTCCCCTGCCCCATCCCGCCAAGCGCTGCATGATTTTGGCTACCACTATGGACTCGTCTTCCAAATGCGTGACGACCTGGCCGACGGAGTCACCGCACACGACATCCACATGCCAAGCACCTCAGTTGCATCTGAACTTATCGCGCGCCAATGCCAACTGGCAACCGACGCCCTCCACTCCTTACCTCCCAATCCCGCGCGCGATGCCATGGAAGCTCTGCTTTTCATGGATTGAGATTTTTTTTATTCACCACACAAGAACTAAAACCCGACAAATACAAAATTAATAAACAAATAAAAACCTAATTATCATGAAAAGATTGATCCTATCCGCAATTTGTCTTATCATTGGGGGCATAGCACTGGCTCAGAATGCCACCCTGCCCCAGAACATTACCCTTAAGGCTCTCGACGGCTCCTCTGTCCAGACCTCAGCCATCCAGAACGACGGTAAACCCATCATCATCAACTTCTGGGCCACATGGTGCAAGCCCTGCAACCGCGAGCTGAACACCATCAAAGACCTCTACGAAGAGTGGCAGGAAGAAACCGGTGTCAAGATTGTAGCCATCTCCATCGACGATGCCCGCAGCGCATCGCGCGTCAAGCCCCATGTTGACGGCAACGGATGGGAATACGAAGTATACATCGACCAAAACCAAGACTTCAAGCGCGCCATGAACGTAGTCAACCCTCCTCACACTTTTGTCATCAACGGCAAAGGCGAGATTGTTTGGCAACATGCCTCCTATGTCGAAGGCGACGAAGAGGAACTGATAGAAGTAGTGAGAAAAGTCGCCGCCGAATCCAAACAATAACCACCCAAAGCCTAATTTCATACAATGATGACAAACTTCAGAAAACTCATCGTCCTTCTGGCTCTGGCGGCGATAGCTACGCCACAACTCAAGGCTCAGGGCATCATGGGCGGCCACGTGACTGGGAACATACAGATTGACGGTCAGGTTTCGCACGCCGACTCCCTCATCGGTGCTTCCGATGTGCCTGAGAATCTGCTCTCCAACAGCCGTGCCGACATCCTCTACACCAATGGCAACTTCAGCGCCGGCCTACGTTTCGAAGCCTACCTGAACCCCATGCTGGGGTTCAACGCCCGCTATCAAGGCATGGGCGTACCCAACTTCTTTGCCAGCTATCAGAACGACCTTATCAGCGTCACGGCGGGCAACTTCTACGAGCAGTTCGGCAGCGGCATGATTCTCCGCGCCTACGAGGACCGCTATCTCGGCCTTGACAATTCTCTGCGCGGCCTGAACGTTGCCCTGCGCCCCTTCCCCGGTGTCACCATCAAAGCCCTTACCGGCGTGCAGCGCATCTACTGGAGCTACAACACCCAAGGCCTCGTCCGCGGTGTCGATGGCGAAGTGAACCTCAATAGTATCATTACCCCCATGGCCGAGAGCAAATTCCGCATGACTCTCGGAGCCGGATTCGTCAGCAAATATGAGCCCGACGAATTCATCAGCAGCCCCGAACCGGGCTACAAACTCAACCTCCCGCTCAATGTCGGAGCCGGAGCCGTCCGCATGGATATGAACTACGGCAACTGGAGCCTTCAAGCAGAATATGCCCACAAAGGGCAGGACCCCAGCGTCATGAACAACTACATCTATCGCGAAGGCGAAGCCCTTATGCTGAACGCCGTCTACTCGATGAAAGGTTTTAGCGCCAACCTCCAGGCCAAGCGCGTAGACAACATGTGCTTCAAATCCGCCCGCAGCGAAAGTGGCGAGATGCTCTATATCAACTACATCCCCGCTATCACCAAGCAGCACACCTACGCCTTCCTCAACATGTATCCCTACGCCACACAGACCACTGGCGAGATGGGCCTGCAGGGCGACGTGATGTACAAAATCAAGAAAGGCACCCTCCTGGGTGGCAAATATGGCACTGACATCCACATCAACGGCGCCGTCATCACCGGCCTCGACACCACCACCATCGGTGGCGCTGGCACCGATGGCTACACCTCCTCGTGGTTCAAAACCGGCGACCTCTACTACACCGACCTCTCGCTCGAAGTGGCCAAGAAACTCAGCTCCGCCCTCAAGCTCACCTGCACCTACGGCTATCAAATCTTCAACCCCATCGTCGAGGGACACCACGGCGACCTCCACCACAACCATGTGGCCGTAGCCGACCTGACCTGGAAAATCAACAAAAAGAACGTCCTCCGTTTCGAGGCCGAATGGATGGGCAGTGATAGCAAATACGACCCCGATGTCGACGACAAACGCTGTGGCGACTGGATTATGGGGCTTGTCGAATACAACTTCGCCAGCTCATGGTTCATCTCCGTCAGCGACCAATACAGCTACCACGACGGCAACAACGCCAACTACTACAACGTCAGCCTGGGCTACAACCACGGTGCCACCCGTCTGCAGCTCGGCTACGGCAAGCAGCGCGAAGGCCTTCTCTGCATCGGCGGTGTGTGCCGCCAAGTGCCTGCCAGCAATGGTTTGACCTTCAGCCTCACCACCTCTTTCTAATCACTTTCACATCCAACAACTGCGGACCCCTCTCCGCATAATAATAACAGACAATGAAAAAAACAATCTTCACCGCACTCGTTTGTGCACTCGTGTTCCTGACCGCCTCCTGCGACAAGATAGAGCAGGATCGCTACACCGTTCCCGCCGGTGCCACCGGACAATGGTTCCCAAGCCACGAGATTATCCCAAACATACAACGCGCCATGATTGAGAAATACACCGGCGTCCGTTGCGTCAATTGCCCCGATGCCGACGAGGTCATCCATGCCTCGCTCGACCACTATGGCGACAACCTCGTGGCCGTCGCCATCCATTCCGGCGCCTTTGGCCGTCCGCTGGGTTCCGACCCCGACCTCCGCACCGAGGGAGGCACCGTATGGTACGAAACCCTTGTCGGCACCAGCACCGGCCTCCCGGCCGCCATGGTCAACCGCGGCGACCTCTTCAACCCCCTCTCCGGCATCAACGACAAAGTGGATCAAATCCTCGCCTACCAGCCTCCCGTCTCCATGCTCATGTCCAGCACCTCAAACAACGACCTACTCATAGCCGAAATCCACATCGGATTCCTTCAAACCATCTCCCAACCCCTCAACATCACCCTCCTGCTGACCGAGGACAACATCCTCACCACACAGACTCATGTTGGTGGCGACATACACGACTACGCCCAGAACCACGTCCTCCGCACCATCTTCACCGACGCCTGGGGGTTCCCCATCGATGTTGACAAAACCGAAGGCAGCAAATATTTCATCAATCTCCCCATCAACCTCCCTGACCAATGTGTTGCTGGCAACTGCCATCTTGTGGCCTTCATCTCCGACCAAGAAAGCCGCCAGATCCTCAACGTTGTCCAGTGCGACCTCATTCCATGAACAAACGCATCCTCTCGCTGGCCCTGCCCAACATCATCACCAATATCACCGTACCCCTGCTCGGCATGGTTGATATGGCCATTGTTGGGCGGCTCAGTGCCAGCCATATCGGTGCTATCGCCATCGGCACTCAAATCTTCAACCTCATCTACTGGAACTTCGGATTCCTTCGCATGGGCACCAGTGGCTTCACCGCCCAAGCCTACGGCGCCAACAACTTCAACGAAGCCGTCCGCATCTTCGTCCGCGCCATCGCCATCGCCCTCACCGTAGCCCTGCTGCTCATCCTGCTCCAATGGCCCATAAGCCGTCTCTCGCTGCTGATATTCAAGGGTGGCCCCGAAGTGCTGCAACTGGCCCTGGTCTATTTCTTTGTCCGCATCTGGGCTGCCCCCGCCACCCTTGGTCTCTACGCCGTCAAAGGGTGGTTTATCGGCATGCAGAACTCTCGCCTGCCCATGTGGATAGCCATCTTCCTCAACTGCGTCAACATCATCTGTAGTCTCCTCTTCGTACTCGTGCTCCACTGGGGCATCGAAGGCGTAGCCCTCGGCACCGTCATTGCGCAATACAGCGGCTTTGCCGTTGGCCTCGGCTTCCTCTTCCGCGAAATGAAACGCCTCAAACCCCGCACCACCCTCTCCTTCCGTCTGCTCCCACTGCTCAAAGAGTCCCTGCCCTGGAGCAGTCTCAAACCCTTCTTCAAAGTCAACGGCGACATCTTCCTCCGCACCGTCTGCCTGGCCACAGTCTTCACATTCATCACCGCCGCCAGCAGCCGCATCAGCCCCCAAGTGCTGGCCATCGACGCCCTCCTCATGCAATTCTTCACCCTCTTCAGCTACATCATGGACGGCTTTGCCTATGCCGGCGAGTCGCTCGTGGGCCGCTACATCGGCGCCCGCGACAGCCGTTCCCTCCGCCTCACCGTCAAACTACTCATGCGCTGGGGTCTGGCACTCACCATCCTCTTCACCGCCGCCTATGCCATCGCCGGCGAATGGATTCTGCGCCTTTTCAGCGACCAACCCGACGTCATCGACGGCACCATGCAATACCTCTTCTGGACCCTCGTCATACCCGTCTGCGGCTTCGCGGCATTCCTTTTCGACGGCATCTATGTCGGCGCCACAGCCTCGCGCACCATGCTCATCTGCATGATTATCGCCTCCCTCTCCTTCTTCGCAGTCTATTACCTTGGCAAACTCCTCCTGCCCCTCCACCGCGCCGACCCCTTCGTCTGGAACAACATCCTATGGACCGCCTTCATGGTCTACCTTGCCCTGCGGGGCATCCTCCAAGCCCTTTTCCTGAAAAAATCAATATACAATAAAATACAGTAAAATACACCAACAGTATCATTATGAAATCACCCATCCGAATTATCCTTATGGCAGCCATGCTACTTGGCTGCTTCAATGCCCATGCCGTCTACGTAGAGCAAATGCCCATCTACAAAATCCAACCCAACGGCGACACGGCACATTTCTTTGTCACCGGCGACGAATGCTACCACCGCTTCCACGACGCCAACAACTACACCATAGTCCAAGCCATCAGCGGCTGGTGGGTCTACGCCCTCCCCGCCGCCGACAAGGGCATACAGCCCTCCGCCTATCCCGTCGGCACTGTCGACCCCGCCACCCTCAACATCACGCCCGGCCTCGACATCACCTACGACCAATGGCTCCAGCGCCGACACTACTGGGACATCCCCGAACAATACCGTGTCGAAAAGCCCAAAACCAGCGGACGCAACCACGGCGACTTCTGCAACCTCGTCATCTTCATCCGTTTTGCCGACGACACCCCCTACTCCCGCAGCCTCTCCAACGTCGACCACATGTTCTCCGACTCCTCGTCTGAGAACGCCGTATCCGTCTACAACTACTTCCGCCACGCCTCCTACAACAAAATCTCCATCCGCACCCACTACGCCCCCACCCCCAACGGCGACAGCATCCTCTCCTACCGCTGCCCCCACCCGCGCGACTACTTCATGCCCTACACCGAGGACAACCCCATCGGCTACTACGGCAGCGATGAACGCCGCAGCCGCGAATTCGAACTCATCATGGGCGCCGTCAACTACATCAACGACTCCGCACCCATCCCCTCCAACGTCGTGCTCGACTGCGACAACGACGGCTACATCGACAACGTCAACTTCGTCGTCAAAGGCCCCGCCGCCGACTGGAGCGACCTCCTCTGGCCCCACAAATGGCAACTCTACGACCGCGAAGTCTACATCAACGGCAAACGTGTCAGCACCTTCAACCTCGCCCTCGAAGGGTCAGGCGACGAATACTTCGGCACCAGCACCTTCTGCCACGAAATGTTCCACTCGCTCGGCGCGCCCGACCTCTACCGCTACAACCGCGGCACCAACATCACGCCCGTCGGCCCCTGGGACCTCATGGCCACCAACTCCCGTCCCCCCCAGCACATGACCGCCTACCTCAAATACAAATACGGCAACTGGCTCGACAGCATCCCCCTCATCACCACCCCCGGCACCTACTCCATCCGCTCCATCGGCGACGGAGTCGACCACAACATTGCCTACCGCTTCCCCAGCGCCCACCCCGACCAATTCTACGTCGTCGAATTCCGCGACATTGAAGAAACCTTCGAGACCACCCTGCCCGGCTCCGGCCTCCTCATCTACCGCATCGACACCCGCTACGAAGGCAACGCCGGCTACAACGGCCGCGACTACTTCGACGAAATGTGGATCTTCCGCCCCAACTCCAACAGCAACCAAGAAAACGGCAACCTCGGCAACGCCTTCTTCACCCCCCGCCGCTCCCGCAGCCAGTTCACCCCCTCCTCCACCTACTACCCCTACCTCACCGAAGGCGACCCCGACGTAACCTTCTCCATCTCCAAAATATCCATGCCCGGCGACTCCATCACCTTCTACTACACCAACCACCCCAAGCCCTCACACCTCGAAGTGGAGCGCACCACCACCTCCACCATCACCCTCGCATGGCTCGGCAACTTCGACGCCTACGCCGTATCCTACCGCCCCTACGGCTCATCCGAAGCCTACAGCCGCCGGGTAGTCAGCTCATCACACATCACCCTCGCCAACCTCCTGTCACAAACCGCCTACGAAATCCGCCTGACCGGCCTCTACAACCCCGAAGGCGACTCCTTCCGCGACTCCAGCGATTACATCTACACCACCATCACCACCCAGATGTGCAACAACTCCAACGAATTCGAAATAGCCGCCAACCAGTCGCAACCCCGCGTCGGCATACCCTACTACCAAAACCAAGACTACAACTACTCGCAGCAAATCTACCTCGCCGACGAAATGCAAGGCCCCATGACCATATCCTCCTTCAACCTCTACTTCGACTACTCCCAAGCCCTCACCAAAAAGAACTGCACCATCTACATGGCCAACACCTCACTCGCCAACTTCAACGACTCCACACCCCTCGTCCCCGTCAGCCAGCTCACCCAAGTGTTTGAAGGCAAAATCAAATACGACCAAGGCTGGAACACCATCCGCCTCCAGACACCCTTCTACTACAACGGCACCGACAACCTCCTCATCGCCATCGAAGACAACTCCGGCACCCGCACCTACATCGGCGACAAATTCCACGTCCACACCACCTCCGACATCATGTCATACATCTACTACGGCACCGACATCAACCCCGACCCCAGCGCCGACACCATCCAAGGCTCACAAAGCCGCAACCGCTTCCGCAACGACATCATGTTCAACGGCTGCCCCGACAACGGCTCACAAGTCTACGCCTGCGTCTTCGCCGACAACAGCGAGCGCGGCCGTGCCACAGGTCAAGGACTCTACGACCTCAACGAAACCATCACCCTCCACGCCTATCCCCGTCCGGGCTACCGCTTCATGATGTGGCAGGACAACAACACCGACAACCCGCGCACCGTCACCCTCACCCAAGACACCGTCTTCGTCGCCTACTTCGGCACACCCCTCGGCATCGACGACAGCGACACCACCGCCGGCTGCCTCATTCTCACCCGCCACCTCAGCGTCACCGTCCAAGGGCTGCAAAACCAGTCGCTGGCCATCTACGACCTCATGGGTCGCACCATAGCCCGCAGCGACGGCCGCCAAAGCGGCACACTCACCTTCCAACTGCCCCACACCGGCATCTACCTCCTCCGCATCGGCGACGACAAACCCATCAAAATCTTCATCCATTAGCCACTGCCACACCCGGCATACCCCCAGAGAGACACGCCCGCGCGTGTCTCTCTTTTTTTTCACCCCGCAGCCCCGCTCGCCACGCCCTCGCTCCGCCCGTAAGGCGGCAAAAGCCTTCCCGGCGGATCGGACTCAGACGCAGTGGGGCCATTGAAATGGTGGCGAACAACCACAAAAAAGGCATAGGACGAGCGAGCCTGGGGCGAAACCCGCCACACCCATCCGGCGCGCGGAAACGACCTCAAAATGGATCAACCTACATCAAAAACACAGGCCCGGCGCAACGCCAGGCAACAAAAAAAGGGTCCCCGCGACAGCCGAAAGAAAAAAAACTAAGAATTATTCAGAAAAAAAGCGTATATTTGTAAGTTCAACAGAACGGCAATTTAAAGCATAAATAATAATAAATCAAACAATTAATATAATGAAGACAACCCCTTACACAGACCTCCACATTTCACTTGGAGCCAAGATGGCCGAATTTGCAGGCTATAACATGCCTATCCAGTACACCGGCCTGGTCGAAGAACACAACAATGTCCGCAACAATGTCGGCGTGTTCGACGTGAGCCACATGGGCGAGTTCCGCGCCAAAGGTCCCGTGGCCAAACATTTCATGCAGTACGTCACGGTCAACGACGTCGAAGCCCTCACCGACGGCAAGGTGCAGTACACCTGTCTGCCCAACGGCCAGGGCGGCATCGTGGACGACATGCTGGTCTACCGCGTCAAGGACGACGAGTATTTCATGGTGCCCAACGCCGCCAACATCGACAAGGACTGGGCCTGGATGAGCCAGATAGCCGACAAGATGGGCATGAAGCTGGGCGAAGACTTCGTCAACGAGAGCGAACAGTGGGCACAGCTCGCCGTGCAGGGCCCCAACGCCCTTAAGGCTATGCAGAAACTGACCAGCGAGAACATCGTCGACATGGAGTACTACACCTTCAAAATCCTGACTTTTGCAGGTGTTGAGAACATCATCCTCTCCACCACGGGCTACACCGGCGCCGGCGGATGCGAGATTTACATCCCCGCCGCCAAGGCCATCGACGTGTGGAACGCCGTGTTCGAAGCCGGCAAGGAGTATGGCATCATGCCTGCCGGTCTCGGCTGTCGCGACACCCTCCGTCTGGAGAAAGGTTTCTGCCTCTATGGCCACGAGATGGACGACACCATCAGCCCCCTCGAGGCTCCGCTGGCTTGGATTACCAAGCTGAAAGCCGAGAACAACTCTTTCATCAACAAGGAGCTTTTCCTGGCCCAGAAGGCCGCCGGCGTGAAGCGCAAAATTGCCGGCTTTGAGATGGTCGACCGCGGCATCGCCCGCAACGGCTACGAGGTGTGCAATGCCGAGGGCAAGTGCATCGGCGAGGTGCGCAGCGGCAGCCCCAGCCCCAGCACCGGCAAGAACATCGGCACCGCCCTGCTCTGCGCCGAGTATGCCAAGACCGGCACGGAGATTTACATCAAAATCCGTGAGAAACTGGTGAAAGCCATCACCGTGAAAATGCCTTTCTACGAGGGCTAATCCTCAGCCAGTCTTATAGCTGAAATCAACGAGGGTCTGCACCGCATGGTGCAGACCCTCGTTTTGTTTCTGTCAACAGCTTTATGATTGATATTGACTGATGGCGTTGTAGATGCACAGGACTGGGAATTGCCGCGATACACGGCCGGCATGGCTTGCGCCTGAATCCTTTTTCAGCCCTGCATCAGGTTGCCGGGTGCGGATGGTCAATCGTCGACGTGGGTGACGCGGCCCTGCATGTCGAACTGGATTTCGAGACCATTGGTGAGTTTCACTTCGTACCCTCTGATCATCTTTTCACATTCGATGATGAGTTGTTTGGGGTAGCGGTTCACCACATAGCGGGTGATGTAGCCAGGCACCAGGGTGACGGGCAGGCCGTCGATGCACTTCATTTCTTTCCATACGCCTTTGCTGTCGAACTCGATGAGTGTGCCGTCGCTGAGGAGGACTTCATACTCTCTGCCGTCGATGAAAGCGTGGTCGATAACACATGAGGGCCAGTGCTTCTGGATGAGTTCTGTGGCGGCCTTGGGCAGGCGTTCAGGATCGATGGTACGTTTGTCGGTGCTGGCCCAAAGGCTGCTTCCCATCATAACAATTGTCAAAAGTGCAAGGATGATTTTTTTCATATTGTTTGTTGTATTGAAGGGTTTATGATGTGTATTAATGTTATCGGGTTGATGTTTTCTGTAATGGGTGCGGAGAGTGAAACCGCTGTGGGCTGTTGCTATTTGTTGAACTTGAGCGGCATGGCGGTGCTTTGGCCGGCAGGCATTCCGTTGAGGAACACTTGGCGCAACTGTGTGTGGAGGGTTTGCCCTTCGAGAGGGCTCCAGCCGCATTTGTAGAGCAGGTTCTGGCGGGTGATTGTGTATTCGCCGGGTTCGAGGATGGCGAGGTCGGCCCAGTAGCCGGGACGGATGTAGCCACGCTCGGCAATGCCGAATATCTCAGCAGGGTTGTGGCACATTTTGTAGACCAGCAGGGGAAGCCATTCGTGGAGCACCTCGTCGTGGTCGGGACGCTGGGTTGCGGCGGGGTTGAAGAAGCCTTCCACCATCATCTGAAGCGAGTGCTGGATACTGGGGATACCGCCGGGGGCATCGAAATAGCGTTGCTGCTTCTCGGCCAGTGTGTGAGGCGCGTGGTCGGTGGCGATGGTGTCCAGCACCCCGTCAAACAGGCCGCCCCACAGGGCCAGACGGTCGTCGTTGCTCTTGATGGCCGGGTTGCATTTGATGAGGTTGCCCAGCTCGGCATAGTCGCGGTCGTCGAACCAAAGGTGATTGGGGGTCACCTCGGCGGTGAGGCGTTTCTGCCGCAGGGGCATGTTGCTGAAGAGGGATAGTTCGGTGGCGGTGCTCACGTGGGCAATGTGCAGTCGGGTGTCGTACTTGCGGGCCCGCTCGACGGCTTTGTAGGTGGATACGAAACAGGCTTCGCGGCTGCGGATTTTGGGGTGCAGCGCGGCGGTCTCGCCTTCGCGGCCGGCAAACTCCATCTTGTAGTTTCGGAGATTGGATTGTATGATGCTCTCGTCCTCGCAGTGGGCCACGATGAGTTTGCGGCTCTCGCCGAAAAGGCGGTCGAGGATGTCGGCTTTGTTGACGAGCATGTTGCCTGTGCTGCTGCCGAGAAAAAGCTTGATGGCGGCATAGCGCAGCGGGTCGACGGCAAGGAGCTGGTCAATATTGTCGTTGGTGGCACCGAGCATGAAGCCATAGTTTACCGCACTCCGGCTTTGGGCTATTTGCTCTTTGGCTTCCAGTTCGGCAAGTGAGACGGTCTGCGGAAGGGTGTTGGGCATGTCGATGACGGATGTCACCCCACCGGCCAAGGCTGCACGGCTCTCGGTGGCGAAATCGGCTTTGGCAGGGAATCCGGGGTCGCGGAAGTGTACGTGAGTGTCAATCACTCCGGGCAGGATGTAGCACCCGTCGGCCTCGAAGGTCTGGGGGTTGTGGAGCGCGCCCTCATCCTCCACCAGCCGACCACAGTGCACGTATAGGTCGCGCCGGGTCATGGTGCCTTCGTTTACCACTATGCCATTCCTGATGATGTAGTCCATTCTGGATGTGTTATTGAGTTGACTTATGCATGTGTTGGTTTGTTCTCACCCCGTCAGCCTACTGACGAGACACACGCACTCACAAATTAACGCATTGAGTTCGACGAAGTGAAGTCAGAACTTCTTCTTGGCGCCCCACTGGCGGGCGGCCACGTAGGCATCGGCCGAGTTGTTGTAGATGGGTTTCACCACAAACTGACCGGTGTGGTCGATACAGCCCCAGCGGCCCTCTTCTTTGGCGGGGGCCACACGGTTGTTCCAAGTATTGATGAAGGGCTTGGCATCCTCCAGTCGGGGCTGGATTACCCACTCGCCCTCGAAGTCGACATAACCCCAATGGCCAGTGGTGGGGTCTTGTATGGGGTAGAGCCAGTGGCCCAGTTCGGCTTCCTCAATCCCTTTTTGGTTGTCATCCCACTCCTTGCCGGCCTTGGCAGCCTCGCTGCTGAGGGTGAAGACTGGTTTGGAGAGCAGACGCCCGTCCTCGTGGATGCTGGCCCAGAGACCGTTCTCGCATTTGGCGGTGGCGAAGAGTCCAGTGTCGTTGGGGAAACGGGACACTTCGAGGAAAGTGGGCTGGATGGCCCATGAGCCATCGGCTTTCACCCAACCCCAAAGGGCGGTGTCGGTACGCATTTCGGGCAGACGCCAGCCATCGATGTCGCGACCATGCTCAATCTGCGAAAGGGCATAGACACAGTCAGACTCGCGGCTGAAGATGAAATCGCTGATAACATTGCCATTGCGGTCGATATTGCCCCAACGGCCACCTTTGAGGGCTTGGGTGTAGATGTAGTTGTGCTCGCCGGAGAACTGGCGTACCATGGCATATTGCGGCTGCACCACCCATCGACCCAAGTAGTTCACTATGCCCCACTGGTTCTCGTTGCGGGGATTGGTGACAGCTATGCGCCAAGTGTCGTAGTGCCGACCTACTATCCACTGGTGGCCGGCCTCGGTGGCATCTTCCATGCTCTCAAATATGTTGTTGATAATCAAAATACCCTTGGCATCGATGCAACCCCAGCGCCCGTCCATTTTGACAGGAGCAAAGCTCATGGGGTCGGTGCCATAGTACTTGCCCGCGCCCTCGTAGGAGGGTTCGAACTTCCATTGACCATAGTAATTGACGAAACCCCATTTGTGGTCGGCGGGATTCTCGGCGGGATAAATCCATTTGCCGGGTTCATCAGCGGCATACCACTGGTCGCCAGCCTCCTGGGCCTCCTCCTGGGTGCGGAAGATGTTGCGTACAATCATGTTGCCCGCCTCGTCGATGCAGCCCCAACGACCATCGTATTTGACGACAGCAAATTTGCGGTCCTGATGCTGGAAAGCAAAGGCCACTTGGAACTTTGGCGGTATCTGCCAGATGCCGTTGCTGTTTTTGTAACCATACTTCATGCCTATGTCATCGAAAGCCAATGTCTGTGCCAAAGCATTGCCCATCAGCATGAATGCAGTTGTAAGAATCAAGATGTATCGTTTCATATTTGTGCTATTTTCGAAATTGCAAAGATACAGATTTTTTTTTGATTAATAAAAAATTATCGCGCGATGGTATCAAAAGCATGTTCAGTCACCCGTCTGGAATCTTGCCAGGGCGGTCATCGCCTCCGCCTCGCGGCGTGGAGAGTGTCCCCTGGATGTTCCGTTTCCCTTTTTAGTATGCAGTTCGGCACAAAGATTGCATCAAGATTCAAAAAAGGGTCATCTGTGGGGTGCCAAGGCATGGTAACGGCGCGTCGACCACGTCTGCACCAACGGGACAAGCCCGATGACAACCCCGACAGCATAGGGGGCCATGGCGATGGGGATGAGCCGAGACAAGGGCGTGACGATGAGGGGCGACAGGAACTGCCCCAAATAAAGTGCGGCCGAAATCAAAGGCATCACTGTGGTGGCGGCATCTTTGCCCCCTTTGATGGAGGCAATTGTGTTAAGGTAAGGCACCCCTACCCCGTTGGCCACCCCAAGCAGTGCCGAGCCAACGATAAGAAAGGGCAGCCCTGCGCCACAGGCCAGCACGGCATAGCCAGACATGAACCCCAGGGGAGCGATGTATTTGACCCGGCCGGGCATCCGTTTCATCAACCGGCCAAAACCAAGCCCTATGACGAAAGCCACCAAGTCGAGCCCCACCATGATGAGGGTAACGGTGTGGCTGTCGACGTTCCCCCTTTCGGCCGAAATGATGGCAAAATTGGTGGGGTAGATGAAAAACAGCAGCATCACCAACAACATGCCCACAACCGAAGGGGCGAAACGTAGCAACGATTTGAAGGGATGGCCAGGATGTTTGCGGGCTTTGGTGGTGCCTGTCTCACTCTCGTAATAGTCGGGCGAATGGTCGAGCGAGGGGTTGGTGTTGAGCTGCACATTGGGCAGGAACAAGACCACCAGCAGCAATGCCGGCAGGGCAAGCAAGTAGACGAGGAAAGAGAAGTTCCATCCCATGCCGGCCAGAATGCCGCTCAGCAGGGTGGCCACCACACCGCCCATCTGATTCATGGCCGCCGAAAGGCCCATGAGCCGCGCCTGCTCCTGTGGCGGGAAAAAATAGGCCAGCAGCCCCGTGGAAAGCGGCATGACCATGCCGACACTCACTCCCAGCAGGGCACGCAAGGCAAGCAGCAGCCAGATGTTGTCGACAAAAAAGGCGCCCGCACCTGCCAGCACGTAGAGACACAAGCCCACGGTGGCAAGGGTGCGGGTCTTCATCCATCGGCAGAGCCTACTGAATGCCAGATTGGTGGCCACGATAAAGAGGACTGGTAAGCTCACAATGAGCTGCACGGTGAGATTGCCGTAAGAGGCAAAATGGTTGTGGATTTCACCCAAAGCGGGTGCCATGGCTGCTCCGGCCATCACGGTCAGTAGCGAGATGGACAATACGGTGTAGGTAAGCCTACTGTTAGTTGCTTTTTTCATAGCGGTAAGTATTAATTAAAAACGGGGGAGTTGTCGGCTCTACCAAGCCGCT
>OCTW011605073.1_pt1 | contig 21465 bp, 20 predicted proteins | sample 1539671 | NCBI WGS metagenome assembly OCTW01 (sample SAMN02144230, study PRJEB22623) | gut metagenome | biome: sheep rumen | host: Ovis aries | place: New Zealand
GCGCGATACACATGTCATATCGGTCCCCTCTATTATGCACCGGCAAGCCTTTATTCTCGTATTCTTTGAAAAGATATTCCCCTACCGTACGGTAGCCTTTTTCTTCGATCTTCTGTTTATTGCCTGCAATCGCAGAAATCAAGGCACCATCTTCTGCGCTTGCGCCTGATTTCCTATTACTCTTAAAACCGCGATATCGCGCGATCGAATACAAAACCCTTGCAAATTCTTCTTCCGTAATACGCGAATCAAGCGCCTCCGCTCTTTTAGCCAATACGTCCATATCGCGCAAAGCGGATTTGATTTGAGTTTCTGATTCATCAAAGATAAAAATCCCGTTTTTTTCAAACAGTTTCCTAATATACGAGAGTCTCGCCGACTTTCTGCGAAGTCTTCTTCTGTTTCCTCTCGCCAAGCGACGAGGCATTGCAAGAGAAGCACCCGTCTTGGGTTGCTCTGCCGCATCGAAAATTCTCGATCCAAGCATAAGAATTCCGATCGGTTCTCCCTTATCATTGCAATCAAGAACACTCCAACCTACGGATTTTATACCTATATCAAGTCCGATTCTGTACATTATCTCCTCCTAAATAAAAAGATGTCCCTTAGAAGATCAAGGGACAGAGCTTTTCGGGATTTCTCCCTTGTTTTAGTAACCTTTTAAACTTTGGTATGGTATAAAAAAGGTTATTTGTATAATACCATACAATAACATAATTGTCAATAATCATTTTCGGTGGCTTCATCTAAAGAATATCGAATTTTTGATTGATATACTTTTTTAATTATCTTACGCAAAAAGAAACGTCAAAACAGAATTCCATACGAGCGCCACTCGCCGCGCGGAAAGAAGACGCAAAACGTTTGATATCTCCGATTGGAACGTGTTATTCTATCGATATGATAAACGATATATCCGCATTCAAAAAAAAGCTTTACGGCGGAAGCGACGTTACGATCGACTTCGTTGGCGACAGTATTACTTGGGGGCTGAATCATTGCGCGGCGAACGAAACTTTCGTTTCCCGTTTCGCGGAACTTCTTGCGAAAAACTTCGATTTCCGCGTCGTTCGCTACGACGGAACTGTGGAAAGCGAAGCCCTTCCTCTCGCCGGATTCGAAGGCCCTTTCTTCGTGGGCGGGGAAAAGGAAGCGCGCCAAGCCGCCGTCATTCGAAACGGCGTGGGAGGCAATACCGTGCGCCGCGCCCTAAGAAGAAAGCAGGATTTTACAGGGAAAATGCCGAATGGTAAAAACGCCGATTTGATTTTTTTGATGTTCGGGATCAACGACGCTCTTTCCTCGGATAAAAGCAAATTCGTATCCCCCGAAACTTTTGAACGGGACTACGAAGAGCTGCTCTCCGTTTTGAATAGCGAAGACGCGCTCGTGATCATCCTTTCTCCTACCTATAACGGAACGAATTATCCCTTGGACGCTTACGCGACCGTTTCAAAAAAGATCGCAGCCGCCCACGGTCTTCCCTTTATCGACACGCACGCGCTTTGGATAAACCATTACCGAAAATGGCGCCGCCGCTTCGGGCAAGGAAGCTGGCTTTCCAAAAGCAAAACAGACGCCTGCCACTTTTCCCCCAAGGGCGCAAGCAAAACGGCTTCCTATATTTTCGAAGAATTTTTGAAACTCACAAGAGAATAGCTTCCGCGCGAAACGTTGACTTTCGATATTCTCGTTCGTAAGATATAATTATGGAAATCGTTCAAAAGATTCGTCAAACGCAAATAGGGCTTTCAAAAAGACCCGCCACCATCGTTTTTTTTGGAGACAGCGTTACGCAAGGTTGCTTCGAGTGTTATGTAACGCAAGAAGGAAAAGTCGAACCCGTTTTCGATTCGGACAGCTCTTACGGCAGTCGTCTGAAAGAAATGCTTTCCCTTTTATACCCCGACGCATCCCTTCGTTTCATCAACGCGGGGATTAGCGGAAACACTGCCGAGGGCGGCTTAAAGCGGCTCGATCGGGACGTTCTTTCTTTTCATCCCGACCTCGTAGTCGTCGGATTTGCCTTAAACGACGCTTTTTTGAAAGGAGAAAGCGGTCTTTCCGATTACAAACAGACGATGTCGGAAATCTTGAAAAGAATCGCGGAAACAGGCGCGGAAAGCATCCTTTTGACCCCCAACTCAATGAATATCGGCGTTAGTCCCGCCTTAAAAGAAAAGCCTATGCTGAAACTCGCAGAAGCGATGGAACGCGCGCAGAAAAGCGGCATTTTGGACAAATACGCGGAAGCCGCGAAGGAAGCGGCATCAGAAGGCGGCGCCGTCGTTTGCGACGTTTATTCCAAATGGAAGAAAATGATCGACGCAGGCGTAAACGTTACCGAACTCTTGGCGAATAAGCTCAATCACCCGATCCGGCAGCTGCATTATTTAACGGCGATGATGCTTTGCGATTGCATTTTAAGCTGAGGATCTCCTTTTTCATTCGACCATCGAGATCCTTTCCTCATTTGAAATCGATCAAAAAAAAGGACGGAAATTCATTTTCCGCCCTTCTTTATGATCAATTCTTTTCGATCAAGCGAACGACCGGAGAAGAAAGGACGCCCGTTTCATCGAATACGTACGCTTTTACGCGCCACGGCAGCCGCGTTTTATGATACCATCTCGGGCTGTCGGATAACTTGTATTTTTTACGGATATGAACCGTGCCGAAGGCATTTTCCCTCGAAATATACGCGGTAACGAACACTTCGTTTTCACCCTTCTCGGTCGGGAATTTCGCCTCGTAAGGCGCGAAGAACACGTCTTGTTCTTTTCCGCCGAGAGCAACCGTTAAAAGAGCGGACGCATAACGCGCGGAAACGATCGCGTCCTCCCCGTTTGAGGTAAAGGCCGTTCGATAGGTGATCTTGCCTCCGTAAAACGGAAAGCCCTGACGCGTCAGATCGCCGAAAGAAATTTCGCCGGGAAGCGGGAGCAAAGTCGCCTTCGTCCGTTTGAGTTTTACGGCAAAAGAACCGAGCAAATAGCAGTTTTCGCATCGATCGTATTTTCCGATCGGAATGCGAACGTCGATCACATTTGCGCCTTTTTTTATTTCGATCGGGAAGGTTTTGAATGCGAGATCCACATAATAACCGTCCGATTCCGCCTCGACCTTTTTTCCGTTTACCGTTAAGGAAAACTCTTTGTATTCGCAAGCAAAATGCGCGGGGGAGGCGATCTCGCTTCGGAATTCGAAGCGCATCGTTATTTCCTTTTTCTCTTTATCCTTTTCGCGAAGCCACGGTTGCAGTTCCGAGCGATATTTCGGAAGCCCCAGCGCTTTTCTCGCTCGCGCGGTCACGAGATCGAGATCGAGTCTCGCATGAAAGCGCTCTCCGACGGACCATTTTGCCTTATCGAGAAGGAGAACGTTCGGCTCGCTTAAATCATATTTGACTTTGTTCGGTAAGGAAAGAGAGCGAACGACCTTCTTGGGAGAGGAAGGCGCCGCCTCGCTTTCTTTTTCGGTTGCCGCGTCATAGCGAAGAAGCAAGCTATCGTTATTATAAAGCGTTTTCGAAACGTACGTTACGCCCTTTTTGACGCTGCAAGGCAAGGGACGGATCTCTCCCGTCATCGTGTCGTACTCTTTTACGTTCCATTCTCCCTTTAACCCGACCAGCACCTCGTCTTCGATAACGTTCGGATCGTTTTTGAGTGTGACCGAGCGAGGATACGGGAATCCGGCTCTCGGCGCCGTCAGGAAAAGCCACCTTCCGCTATCGTCGGAACGCAGCGTGGAAAGATATTCCCCGGAGCGTTTTTTTGACAAAATCGAGATCTCTCTTTCTCCGATGGCGGATAAGACCGCGTCCTTTTCGAAAGCAACGACCTCGCATTCCTTCGCAAAGGACCGCGCCTCTTCGGAGTTCGTTCCGTCAATAAGCGCAGGAACGTTTCCGAGGAAAACCACCCTACCGCCTGCCGCGCGGAACGAGCGAAGATAATCCAATGTCGTGCGCCGCAAAGTCAAGAGAGAGGGAACGAGAATGGTTTTATACTTGCATTCGCCAACGGCGAGAGGGTCTTCCCCTCTTTGCGAAGGTAACAGCGATTCGGAAATATAATCGAAATCGCATTCTCCGAAAAGAAGCCAATCCGTTAAGGTCAGGAAATTCCGATTGAGTCTTTGACCTTCTTTTTTCGAATTGCGGCCCGCCGCAAGGTTCAAAAAATAACTTTCGATCGGATGGATCACGGCAACGTCGTTGATTGCCTTGCCGCGGCTCAAAGCCGTCGTCAATCGCGCGAAGTGATCCTCGACGGGCTTATATTTCAAATGCCACGGGGATTGATAGAAAAGCGAAGGGGGATAATCGCGTTTGGCTTCGCCGCGCATACTGTAAAATGCAAGGTGCGGAACGCGAACGGTTACGCCGAGGCAAGAGAGCCAATCGCCTTCCTCTTTGAACTTTCCGAATTCGACCGCCCAGCGTGAAACGCCGAACTGCTCGCAAAGCATCGCTTCCTTCCCTTCCTGCCGAACGACCGATTCCACTTGCTTCGCCGTGGTGTACTCATGTCTGCCGCAAAGAAGATCGAGTCCCGGGATCCCGAAGCGCTTGTATTGGCGCATCGCTTCCCCGACCGCCTTACTTTGGCTTTCGAGGGAAGGCTCTTCCATAAGGTGACCCGTAAGGGAAAGCCCGATCTCTTCGGCGCGAACGCCGAGATTATCCGTAAACGCTTCCGCAAAACGCTCGGTTCGATGGGTATGATAAGAAAAGCGCGTTCGGGATTGCGTGGGAGAATTACCGTCTATAAAAAGTTCGGGCAAGTAATCGAGAATATCCGCGCCGAAGGCTTTTTTATACGTCTCCGCGAAATCGTCCGTCCAAGGGAGAACGGCTTCTTTTAAACAAAAAGCGTTTTTGAACAGACGAATGAACTTCATTTGCGGTTCGTCCGTAAAGATCGCGGGAACGGTTTTCCCGAATTCTTCGCCTACGATCTCTTGATACGCGCCGTACGTATAATCGGCAAAAGAAGTCAATGCGTCTTTCGAGAGCGCGTCCACGTAACCTGCCATATTGAATTGATCGGTGGGTTCATCCACGACGAGATAGGCGTAATACTTTTTGCCGAAGGCTTTTTCGCCGGCGGAGAGCCGCTTATATCCGAGGCATTTTCCCCCGAATAAGCGAAGGGCATACGTTGCAAGGAGGCGTGACCCGCCGTTTTGCCTGCCATTCGAGAAAGAAGCGTCTTCCTTTCTTTTTTTCGAAGTAAAAACGAGCGCCCTTCTGCGGAATCTTCCGTCCTTGGTGACGAAGCCGCCGCCGAAACCGGAAGGATAGCGATCCTCGTCATATAGCCAAGCGAGAGAACCGTTTTCTTTCGCGTCTTTTACGCAGGCTTTAACGACCGAGCGGAAGGTTTCGCCGAGATACTCGTCGGAAAGACCGTCGCGCGGGTGCATATGAAAACCTCCGAATCCCATTTTGCGGAATATTTCCGCCTGACGAAGGCATTCCTCTTCGGAAAGAGCGTCGTTCCACGCCCAAAAGGGAGCGCCGCGATACTCTGCGGTCGGATTCTCGAAAAGCGAATCGGACAAACGTTCGGTTTTGTTTTTTTCGTACAGCATTGGTTTTCTCCTTTCTGCTATTCCAGTTCGTAAACGGCGCATTCAAACGCAGCGTATTCCCCGTTTGCACCGCTTTGTCGGCGCGCGTTGGAAAGCAACAGTTTTCCCTCGGGCAAGCCCGAGATCTTTTGCGCTTTCTCGAAATTGCAAACGACGAGGATCTTTTCTTTCTCGTTTTCTCTTACATAGACAAAGCAGTTTCTCTTAAAGCGTTTCAGCTGACGGAAACTTCCGCGGCGAAGCGCCTCGCGCTCGCCTCGCAAGGCGAAAAGCGCGCGATAAAAGCGCGAGATCGATTTTTCGCTCTTCTCGTCCGAAGAAAGGTTGATCTCCTTGCTTCTCGTGGCGTAAGGAAGCCAAGGTTCTTTCGCCTCCGTAAATCCGTGCGATTCCGTTTCGTCCCAAGCGAAGGGGCGGCGGGAATTATCGCGGCTGCCGAAGTTGATCCGTTCGAGAAGCTCGCTCTCGGGGATCTTTCCTTCGTTTTCTTTGTAATAACCCAAACACTCCACGTCGTTAAACGAAGCGAGATCGGAATAATGAGAATTGGCGCAACCGATCTCCTGCCCTTCGTACACGAACGGGATCCCTTTCAGAAGAAATACCGCCGCGGCGATGTTCGTTGCGCTTTCATATCTGAGTTCGCGATCATTCGCCATACGGGATAAAAACCAAGGACGATCGTGGTTATCCGTCAAAAGGATATAGAGGAGATCGTGTTTTTGCGTAAAACGCTGCCAGCGAACGAGGATCTTTTTTACTTCGTCCATTCGGTGCGGAACGGGCGTATATTTGCCGCGCCTGCCTACGGCGAGATGAGAGAATTGAAACACGCTTTTCAGTTCTTTCCGATCTTGCCCGCAAGTTGCGAGAATGGACTCGGTCGTGGTTTCGGCTTCTCCGACGGTATAAATATTTTCGAGGTGATCTCTTCCGAATACTTCGCGAATATACTCGTGTAAATGCGGACCGTTTCTGCGAAGCCCTTTCTTGAAGTCCTTCGAGATATGATCGAGAACGTCGCAGCGGAAACCGTCCACCCCTTTATTGACCCAAAAATCAACAATCGCTTTGTACTCTTCGCGAACTTTCGGATTCGTCCAATTTACGTCCGGCTGCCCAACGGCGAAAGAATGGAGATAATATTCGCCCGTGGCTTCGTTATATTCCCAAGCGCTGCCGCCGAATTCCGATCTCCAATCGTTTAGGGGGCGATCCGCCCAATAATAGTAGCCGTGATAGGGATTCTCCTTAGACGATCGCGCCTCGCGGAACCATTCGTGTTCGCTCGACGTATGATTCGCAACGAAATCCATGATGATTTTGATCCCCTTTTCATGCGCGGCGGCAAGAAGACGATCGAAATCGTCCATCGTTCCGTACAGGGGATCGATATCTCTGTAATCGGAAATATCGTAACCGTTATCGCATTGAGGGCTCTTAAAGATCGGGCAAAGCCAAATCGCGTTCGCTCCGAGAGATTTAATATAATCGAGTTTGGAAATAATGCCGCAAAGATCGCCCACTCCGTCCGCATTCGAATCTTTGAAGCTACGAGGATAAATTTGATAGACGACCAAATCGTAACAATCGGAAAAACTCTTTTTCATTCCTGACCTCACCAACCGTTTGAAGCGCCTTCCCTTAAAGGGAAGATCCCGCTTTCGTTTCATTTTATATTCGAATGAAAAGAATTGTCAACTCTTTACGGTAAGCAAGGAAAAGCCTTTTGGGAGAAGGACCCTTTACGAAAGCGCAGCTTCCTTCTCGGTTTTTGCAAGGGATCGCGCGCGATCCCGTTCCTTGCGCTTTTTACGCCGCGGAGCTTCCCGAACGGAGATCGATTCTTTCTTTTCAAGGGAATATTTGGCAATAAAACCGTTCGGTGTTTCACCTTCTTCCTCTAAAATACGGCGAACGCAAAGCATCGTATTGAAAGCGTCCGTCTCCGCGTCGTGTAAATTCTCTTCTCCCTCGACCGCAATCGCGCTCATAATTGAGGAAAGGCCTTTCTGTTCGTTCGTGTGGGCAAACTTTTTATAAAATTCAGCAAGATCCGCAAAAAGGAAGGAAAAATCGGGAAGCGACCAGCGCTTGCATTCCTGCCTCAGCGCTTGAACGTCACCCGCCGTGGAATGACCGAACGCCAGCTCGGCGCGCTTAAACAAGGACGCTATTTTTTCATAGTAATCTTCAAAGGAAGGTTGAGAAATAAAGTCGGAGACCTTTCGTTTCATAATTTTCCGGAGAGCGAAATAGTCCCATTCTTCTTTTTGAATGTGCGGATCGATCAGGAAATTCCCCCTTTCAAGGACGGAAAAATCTTCTCCCGTTAAAACGTAACCGAATTCGCAAATCTTATGATATCCGCCTTTGCAAGTCGCAAATTCCAGATCGAAAAATAAGTACGCCATATAAGCCGCGCCTCCTATTTTTCATTGTATCATTCCGCCGCATAAAAAACAAGCGGGATCGAAAAGCTCGAGTTCGGCAATGGAAAACCGGAAACGATCGGTATAACTTTTTATGTATTTTTTTATACAGTCTTGAATTCTCAATAACACATTCTTCATCGCTTCATAATCCGGTATTGATTTTAGAGACTCTATCACCGCACATTTTAATGAATGAAACGCAAGTTATGTTTAACAACATACAAAAAATCCCCGAGATCATCGGGGATTTTTTGTATGGAAATATGTTTTACGATTTGCTTTTCTTCGCGCGGGAAGAAGCTTTTAAGGAATTGATCAAGATCACGATCGCATACACGATAAGGGCGATTCCGAACAAGATCCCCATAAAGCGGCGGAAGGAAGCAACTCCGATGAAAAGCGCGCCGAGAACGATCAGAGCGGCGCCCACAAGGAGCTCCAAAACGAAAAGCGCTACGTTCCGATTCTTTCTCCAAAAATAAAGAAGGAACGCGTCTGCAAACACGCAAGCGCCCACGACGATGAACACGTACGGGATCAAGCCGAGCACGGTTCCCGCGATATCGCGCACGATGATAAAGATACCGAGCGCGGTGATCGCGCTGCCGATCACGACGCTTTTGGAAACGAGCGTCTTTTCCTTTAAAAGTTCGGAAACAAGCGTAATAAGGCCGAGCAACATAACGCTTACGCCGAGAATGACGCTGAGCCACTTGGTTCCGAGCGCATTGGAACAGCAAAAGAGAACGCCGGCGATCAAGATCGCGATCGCGTTTATAATCGAAACGGTTTTTGCGGAAATGATTTTGGACATACTTACCTCCGATGGTTTTATACTTGACAGCGTTTACTGCCGTAGAGTATTATAAAACAAAATGCCGATCGATTCAACTTTTTTTCAGAGAGTTGTATTCGCTGCTTGCGCTTTTTGATCCGCTTGTCGGAGAAATACGAAAATAAGAGGATTCATGAAAGTATTATTCGTTATCAATTCGATTTACACGAAAGGAAACGGTCTTGCGACTTCCGCGAGACGCACCGTCAGATATTTGAAAGAAGCGGGAGTGGACGTTCGCGTTCTTTCCGCCAAAAACCCCGATCCGAACGGAGAGCAGCCGGATTTTCCCTTAAAAGAATACACTCTTCCCTTGATCGGTTTTCTCGTTCGAAAACAGGGTTTCGCTTTTGCCGAGATCAATAGAGACGTCATTCACGAGGCGGTCGCTTGGGCGGACGTCATTCACCTCGAAGAACCTTTCGACCTCGAAATCGCGGTCGCGAAAGAAGCGATCGAACAAGGCGTTCCGATGACGGCGACTTATCACTTGCACCCCGAGAATTTATTCGCTACGGCGCACCTGCAAAACGATCCATATTTCAATCGAATGACGATGCGTTTTTGGAGAAATCACATCTACAATCTTTGCGAAATCGTGCAATGTCCGACGGAGAACGTCCGTCAGCGCCTCGCAAAGTGGCATTATAAAGCGGAGCTCCGCGTTATTTCGAACGGACTCACGATCGAAGAAGGCGTCCCTTCGCCTCAACAATCCGACCTGACCCTCAGCAACGCAAAATACAGGATCATTACCATCGGTCGTTATTCGGTGGAAAAAGATTTGATCACCCTTTTGAAATCTATGAAGTATTCCGCTTTTTCGCAAGACATAGAGCTTGTTCTCGCCGGTCGCGGACCGACGGAGCATACGCTCAAAAAATATGCGGATAAACTATATAAAAAAGGAATTTTGCGCTACCCCGTTCAGTTCGGATTCTTTGCCCTGCCCGATCTTCAAAAACTCGCGGAGGAATCCGACCTGTACGTTCATTGCGCGATCATCGAAGTCGAAGGCCTTTCCTGTATGGAAGCGATTCGAGTCGGTCTCGTTCCCGTTATCGCAAAAGGGAAACTGACCGCGACGTCGCAATTCGCGCTCAGCGAAAAAAGCGTTTACACCGCGAAGAAACCGAAAGAACTCGCGAGGCGCATCGATTATTGGCTGGCGCATGAAGAAGAGCGAAAAGAAGAAGCCGTTCGCTACAAAGGAATGGATCGCACTTACGACATCAACAAATCCGTTTCACAGCTGATTTCGATGTTTGAAGACGCGATCGCAAAAAAGGAAGCGAAACTGCTGAAACGAAAAAAGAAATAATCGAAAACAAAAAAATCTCCGAGAAAATTTCTCGGAGATTTTTTTGTTTTGATCGGATATTTCGATCATTATTTATTGTTTTTCAACGAAATAAACTCTCTTCATTTTTTGCTCTTTTAATGGTTTATCCATCGCATTTGTGGGAACGGAGGCGATCTCGTCCACCGTTTCGATCCCTTCAACGACCTCGCCGAAAGCGGCGTACTGTCCGTCCAAGAAAGAAGCGTCCGCGTGGCAGATAAAGAACTGCGAAGAGGCGGAATCGGGAGCGTTCGTTCGCGCCATGGAAATAACGCCGCGTTTATGTGAAAGCGTGTTTCTGACGCCGTTCATCAAAAACTCCCCTTTGATCTTATCCTTACTGCCGCTCATACCCGTTCCCGTGGGGTCGCCGCCTTGGATCATAAATCCCGCGATGACGCGATGAAAGATAAGCCCGTCGTAAAACTTTTCGCTGACGAGTTTCTTAAAGTTGGCAACGGTCAGGGGAGCGTTCTTTTCGTCTAACGAAAGAACGAGGCTGCTACCGTTTTCCATTTCGATCTTAACGTAATCCGTTTGTTTGTTTGTTTCCGTAAATGCCATATTGTCGGTTCTCCTTTATTTTCTTTTTCCGAAATATTTTTCCGCTAATTTTTCAAACGCGGGCATACTGCGCTCGATCATATCCGGGCTTACGCAATACGCGATGCGGACGTATCCTTCGCAACCGAAGCTATCCGACGGAACGACTAAAATATCGAACTTTTTCGCTTCTTCGGAGAACTCGTTCGCGTCTCCGGAGGGGGCTTTCATAAAGAGATAGAACGCGCCCGAAGGATAGGCGCAGGAAAAGCCCATTTCCGTCAGTCTTCCGAAAAGTTTATCTCGGTTCGCGCGATAGATCTCAATGTCGGAAGTCATAGTATCGCATTCCCGAACGAGATATTGGAAAAGGCTCGGCGCGCAAACGTAGCCGAGCGCACGCCCCGCCCCGCAGATCGCGAGATACAGATCTTTCGCCTCGAAAGCAAGGGGCGAAACCGCGATATAGCCGATCCTTTCGCCGGGAAGCGATAACGCTTTGGAATAGGAATAGCAAACGATCGTATCGCGATAAAACGAGGGAAGGCAAAGCGGCTTTCCTTCGAAAACGAGCGCGCGATACGGTTCGTCCGAAATCAAGTAAATGGGTCTGCCGAACTTTTCGGAGGTTTCCTTTAAGATCTCAGCGACTTTTCGGATCTTTTCTTCTTTATAAACGACGCCGCTCGGATTGTTCGGAGAATTGATGATCACGGCGCGGGTGTTTTCAGTAAGAGAAAGGCGAAACGCTTCTTCGTTTACGTCCAACCCTTCCGCGGGAGGAACCGCAACGAGCTTTGCGCCCGCTTTCTCCGTAAATACCCGATATTCCGGGAAAAACGGCGCGAACGTTACGATCTCGTCCTTTTCGCTCGACACGATCGCGTTCAAAGTGATCGTTAAAGACGCAGCGGCGCCGCAAGTCATATACATCAGATCGGGATCAAAGGCAAAACCGAACGCCTTTTCGTAATTCTTCGCAATGGTTTCGCGTACGCCTTTATCCCCTTGCGCCGAAGTATAGCCGTGAAGCGCCGTTTCATTTTCTCCGTCCAGAAGGCGCAAAAGCGCTTCTTTTACCTCTTTGGGCGGCGGAACGCTCGGATTCCCGAGGCTGAAATCGAACACGTTTTCTTCCCCCACCGCGGCTTTTCTTTGTTTTCCGTATTCGAAAAGTTCGCGAATGACCGATCGTTTTGCGCCGAGCGCATACATTTTTTCATTACAAATCATAGTCAATCCCCAATAATTCTGCGGCGTTTTCGCCGAGTATTTTCCTTTCTTCTTCTTCGCTGAGCCCTATTTTTTTGATAAAAGCCAAGCTATCCTCGTAACTTGCCCAAGGAGTATCCGTCGCAAAAAGAATTCTATCCGCATTATGCGCGCGAACGATCTTCCCCGCAAGGATCGGATCCATATAATTCGCAACGACGCCCGTATCGAATCGAACGTTTTCCGACACGAGTTCGTCCGCTACCTCTTCCCACATCATAAAACCGCCCATATGCGCGAGGATAACGTTCGTCGCACCCGTTAAAGAGAGCATCCTTTTGGCTTTTTTCGGCGTGCAATGCGTGTAATCGGGGAAGCCGAGATCCAATCCGGCGTGAACCGAAACCAAAAGCCCTTCCTCCGCGGCGTAAGAAACGATGCGAAGGTAGCGGTCGTCGTCTATATCCGCCCCTTGATAATCGGGGTGGATCTTGATCCCTTTCAATCCGAGCGCTTTGATCTCTCGAATCTCTTTCTTTGGATCTTCCGAATCGGGATGTATCCCTCCGAAAGAGAACAGGCGAACGCCTTTCCCGTTAAATTCGCCGTCGTTTATACGCTTCGCAAAAGCGTTTACCGATCGGAATTGCGAAGGCTTGGTAACGACCGGAAGAACGAGAGCGCCGTTTGCGCCGATCGCCGCCGCGCTTTTTATAAGCCCCGAAACCGTTCCGTTCGAATAGGCGGGGATCCCGGCTTTAGCCGCGAGAAAAGTGACCGATCGCTCCGCAAGAGAGTCCGGGAATGCGTGCGCGTGAAAATCAAAGATCATATCAAAGTGCGGCGATATCTTCGTCCGTTAAAAGTTCCGCGCCCGTTTTCTTCAAAACGGAAGCGGCTTTATCAAGGTCTGACGCTTTGATAACGAGCGAAGCTTTTCCCTCTTTTTCGATCGTTAATCCGTACATATATTCGAGGTTGATCTTTTCTTTTGCAACGGCGCAAAGAAGATCTTGCAACGAACCGACTTCGTTCGCTAATCGAACGACGAGAACGCCCGTCAGCATCGAAGAAAAGCCGCCCGCTTTCAGCGCTTTATCCGCTTTGTCGGGATCGGAAACGATAAGGCGCAAAAGCCCGTACTCACTCGTATCCGCAAGGGAGAGTGAAAGAATATTTACGCCCGCTTCTTTCAAAACCGCCAAAACTTCGTCCAGCCTGCCTTCTCTGTTTTCAATAAACACCGATACTTGTTTCGCTTGCATAGTTTTCCTCCTTTATACAAGTTTACGCTTGTCGATAACGCGAACCGATTTTCCCATACTGCGCTCGATCGTTCTGGGTTCGACGAGCTTGATCTTCGCGTTCAATCCGATCATCTGCTGAACGGCGCGCCCGATCTTGACGGATAGCGCTTCGAGCCCCTTGATCTCGTCGCTGAAAAACTTTTCGTCAACTTCCACCATGATCTCCATCGTGTCGAGATTATTGACGCGATCCACGACGATCAAATAATGGGGGCTGACCCCGTCGATACGAAGCAACGCTTCTTCCACCTGAGAGGGGAACACGTTTACGCCGCGAATGATCAGCATATCGTCCGATCTGCCCTTAAAACGGCTGATGCGGCAGGTCGTTCTTCCGCATTCGCATTTTTCATACGAGATCGAAGTCAGGTCGCGCGTTCTGTAACGGATCAGGGGAAGCCCCTCTTTCGTAATCGTTGTAAACACGAGCTCGCCCGTTTCCCCTTCTTTCAAAGGTTGCAAGGTCGTAGGCGAAATGATCTCGGGAATAAAGTGATCCTCGCAAACGTGCAGCCCCTTATGATAAGAGCAGTCGCAAGCGACGCCGGGCCCCATTACTTCGGAAAGACCGTATATATCGTGAGCGGAGATCCCGAGCGTGGTTTCGATCTGGCGGCGCATCTCCTCCGTCCATGGCTCTGCGCCGCAAACCGCCGCGCGCAGCTTGATTTTATCGAGATCGCCTTGTTCTTTCAACACTTCCGCGATGTGGAGAAGATACGACGGCGTACAGGCGATCGCCGTAGCCCCGAAATCTTTCATCAAAGTAACGAGTTTTTGAGTATTTCCGGTACTCATCGGAACGGTCGTCGCGCCGATATGTTCCGCGCCGTAATGAGCGCCGAGACCGCCGGTAAAAAGCCCGTAACCGTACGCGACTTGAACGATGTCTTTCTTCGTAATACCCGCCATCGTCATACAACGCGCCACACACTCGCGCCAAACCTTGATATCCCCTTCGGTATAACCCACGACGGTGGGTTTTCCGGTCGTTCCGGAGGACGCGTGTACGCGAACGATCTCATCTTGCGGAACGGCAAACAGACCGAAAGGATAATTGTCTCTGAGATCCGCTTTGGTCGTAAAGGGAAGTTTCGAAAGATCGTCTATTCCTTTTATGTCCTCGGGTTTCAGTCCGATCGCGTCCATTTTCGCGCGATATGCGGGAACGTTTTCATATACCCGCTTGACCGTTTTTACAAGTCGTTCGCTTTGGAGCGCGCGCATTTCCTCGCGGCTCATCGTCTCCATTTTCTCATTCCACATCATACTTATTTCTCCACTTTCGTTTTAACCGTTTTCCAGCCCGACCAAGAACGCTTTTTTATTGATCTCCACCGTTTTGGGAGGAACTGTGTTCTCAATCACTTTGAGCCAAGACTCCTTGTCCACGCCCATAAAACGCGCCGCCACGCCGAGAACGACGGTATTAAATACTTTTTGATTCCCGATGGAAGAAGCGATCTCGTTTGCATTTACCTTGACGATCTTGTATTTGTCTCCCAATGAATCGAGAATATCGTAGGGATATCGAGTCGCTCCCGAAATAACGGTGATCGGTTCGATCACGACGTCGTTTACGATCATAACGCCGCCTTTTTTCAAAAAGTGATGATAGCGAGCGGCTTCGAGCCTTTCGAAGGCGATCAAAACGTCCGCCTGCCCTTCTTCCACGATGGGTTCTTGCACTTTGTCACCGTAACGGACAAAGGTTACGACGCTTCCGCCGCGTTGCGCCATGCCGTGTACTTCGGATAGTTTTACGTCGTATCCTTTTTCGATCGCGATACCGCCGAGGATACGGCTCGTTAACAAGGTTCCCTGTCCGCCCACGCCTACGATCATAATATTTACGTTCATTTCTTGATAACCTCCCTCTTTTCCATCGCGTTAAAGCGGCAATTCGAGCTGCAAAGTCCGCAACCGTTACACATCTCGGCGTTGATCTTCGCTTTGCCGGACGCGTCTCGGCTCAGCGCAGGACATCCGCAGGAAATACAAGCGCCGCAACCCACGCATTGATCCGCATTGACGAATACTTTCTCCTTGAACACGTTTCCTTTCAAAAGAACGCAGGGAGATTTGCAGATGATCACGGAAAGCTCTCCGCGCTGCGTTTCTTCTTTGAGCGCGGCGGTAAGGGCTTCGCGGTCGAAGGCGCTGACCGTTCTGACGTTCTTGACCCCGATCGCGCGACACAAGTTTTCAAGCCCGATCGCCGGAGCGATATCCCCTTTCAGGTTTTTGCCCGTCGCGGCGTGATCTTGGTGTCCGGTCATACCCGTCGTTGAGTTATCGAGGATCACGACGGTACCCGTGCTTTCGTTATACGCGGAGTTGATCAAACTGTTTACGCCGGTATGAAGGAAGGTGCTGTCACCGATGACGCACACCCAATTTTTGATATACTCTTTTCCCTTCGCTTTCTCCACGCCGTGTAAGGTGGAAATACTGCTTCCCATGCAGATCGTAGTCTCGATGACCGAGATCGGAGGAACGGCGCCGAGGGTATAGCACCCGATATCGCCGATCACGTGCAATTTCAGTTTTTTCATCACGGAAAAGACGCTTCTGTGGGGGCAACCCGGGCAAAGCACGGGCGGGCGCGCCGGCAAGTCGCCGAGGGGCTTTTCTTCGGGTTCGATCCCGAGAACAGCTTTCCTCAAAAGATTCGCGCTGTATTCCCCTTGACGGGTAAAGATCTCTTTTCCGACGCAGCGGATCCCGAGGGATTTTACTTTTTCTTCAACGAGCGGTTCGAGTTCTTCGAACACATAAAGCGTATCTACGTTCGCCGCGAACTCTTTGATGAGTTTTTCGGGAAGCGGATTCAAAAGTCCGAGCTTCAAAACGGAAGCTTCGGGAAGAGCTTCTTTTACGTATTGATACGCGATCCCGCTCGTAATAAAACCGATCTTTTTATCGCCGTATTCAATGCGATTCAGCGGCGCGCCGCATTCGTTCTCCGCCATTTCGTTCAAACGTTTTTCCACGACCAAATGGCGTTTTTTCGCCATACCGGGCATCATAACGAATTTATCGATCCTCTTTTCATACGGCTTATCGGGGATCTCCTCTCTGTCTTCCAAAGTAACGATCCCCTGCGAGTGGGAAAGACGAGTGGTCGTTCGAAGGATCACGGGCGTGTCGTACTTCTCGCTGAGCGCAAAAGCGAGCTTGGTAAATTCCTTTGCTTCGGCGCTGTCCGAAGGTTCGATCACGGGGATCATCGCCGCGCGGGCAACGAGCCTCGTATCTTGCTCGTTTTGCGAGGAATAGATCCCGGGATCGTCCGCAACGACGGCGACCATTCCGCCGCCGACGCCGGTATAGGAAAAAGTAAACAGCGGATCCGCCGCCACGTTCAAACCGACGTGTTTCATACAGCACATACTGCGAACGCCGCTGATAGAGGCGCCGATCGCCACTTCCGCCGCGACCTTTTCATTCGGAGCCCATTCGGCGTACACCTCTTCGTACTTCGCGATGGTTTCGCTGATCTCGGTACTCGGCGTTCCGGGATACGCCGCGGAAACTTTAACTCCCGCTTCATACGCGCCGCGCGCGATCGCTTCGTTTCCCAACATCAATTTTTTCATACGTTACCCCCTTAAATTGCGCAAGTCTTTTACTCTCGCCGCCTTACCTTCGAAACGTTTCAACGTGTTCGGCGATTCGAGGCTGATTTTGGCGTCCAATCCCAAAACGACGCGCAATTTCGATTTGATTTTGTTTTCGATTTCTTTGAGTTCTTTATAGTTATCCGTTGCCTTTTTGAGTTCGACTCGGATTTCAAGCTTATCCGTATGACCTTCGCGCGTTACGACGATCTCATAATGCGGGCCGATACCGTCCGTATGGAGCAAAACTTCTTCGATTTGGCTCGGGAACACGTTTACGCCCTTGATCTTCAACATATCGTCCGTTCTTCCGTCCAGATTTTCCATGCGGCAAGTCGTTCTGCCGCAACGGCAAGGTTCGTACGTCAAACGGGTAACGTCCTTCGTACGATAGCGGATCAAAGGAAGCGCTTCTTTTTTAATACAAGTTACGACGAGCTCGCCCTTTTCCCCTTCGGGAAGGACTTCGCCCGTTACGCTGTCGATGATTTCGGGGATAAAGAAGTCCTCGTTTATATGCATACCGGCAAGTTCCGCGCATTCTCCCGAAACGCCGGGACCCATCAATTCGCTCATTCCGTAATTGCTGGTCACGAGGCAATCGTCGCCCCACACTTTATGCATCTCTTCGCGCATTGCGTCCGTCAAAAGTTCGCTTCCGACAAGCGCGATCCTGACTTTCAGATCCTTTTTGATGTCCACTCCCATTTCGGTTGCGACTTCGGCTAAGCGAAGCGCGTAAGAAGGCGTCGCGACGAGCAGGGTCGTTTCGAAATCCTTCATATACATGATTTGCTTTTCGCTGTTCCCCGTGGAGGAAGGAACGATGGTCGCGCCGATGTTTTCAAGCCCGTAATGCAAACCGAGCGCACCGGTAAACATCCCGTATCCGAAGCAAATCTGCGCCATATCGTTTTCCGTGGCGCCGCCCATCGCCGCGATACGGGAAACACACTCCGTCCAAGTTGCGAGATCGTTCTTCGTATAACCGACGACGGTGGGTTTTCCCGTCGTTCCCGACGAGGCGTGTATCCTGACGAGGTCCTTTCTCGGAACGGCGAAAAGCCCGAACGGATAGTTATCGCGCAAGTCGGCTTTCGTCGTAAAGGGCAATTTCGCAAGATCGCGAAGCGTTTTGATATCTTCGGGTTTTACGCCCGCTTCGTCCATTTTTTTGCGATAGGGTAAAACCTTTTCATAAACTCTATGGACGGTTTCTTGCAATCTTTCAAGCTGGATCTTTTCAATTTCGCTTCTCGGAAGCGTTTCGTTTTTAGACCAAATCATTTCTTTCTCCTGTATTACATCGCATTACGCGATTTCGTTTTCGATTTTTTTGTCAAAAGCCTCTCGGATCCGCTCCTCGGGAAGCGGCCTGGTAAACAAACTGACGAGGAAGGTGGACAGCATCGAGTACGCCATACAAATAACGCCGATCATAGGCGAAGAGCCGATGCCCTGCTGGATCGCCTTTCCGAGTGAACCCGACCATTCGAGCTTATCGTAACCGATGATAACGATCAAAGTCGCCGTCAAAACGAGACTTCCGATAATAGACGTCCAAGCGGCGGTCTTGGTCGTTTTTTTCCAAACGACGCCGAGAACGTACGGCCCGATGAAGCAGCCCGCGAGCGTTCCCCAAGAAAGTCCCATCATATACGCGATCGCGGTCAAATTGAACTTTGCGTTCAGATACGCAAGTACCGTGGAGATCACGACGAACACGAGCGCAAGAAAACGCATCATCGTCGTAACGCGCTTATCCGACGCGTTTTTATTCACGCTTCCTTTATATATATCGATGGTAACGACGGACGAAGAGGCAAGTGAAACGGACGCCAAAGTGGACATCGAAGCGGCAAGAACGAGAACGGCGATCAAGCCGAGCAGCCCGTTCGGCAAAGTATCTTTTACCATATACGGGATCAAATTATCCGTCGTTCCTCCGACGGAATCAAGGTTCGTATAAAAGCGCGTGGACAATGCGCCGATGAAATAAGCGCCGAAACCGATCACGAGGGAAAAGATCGTGCTGACGATCGTTCCTTGCGAAATCGCTTTTTTATCGCGCACGGTATAGTACTTATGAATGGTTTGCGGCAGCGCCCAAACGCCGAAAGAGGTCAAAAGGATCAGGAACACGAGAGACATCGGTCTGTCATACAAAAACCGCGCGCCCGACGTTCCGCCGATAAAAAGCCCCATCTCGTTTTGCGAAAGCGCTTTCAAACCCTCGCCCCAATTGACTTTCGGACTTGCGAGGAAAAAGAACACCATAACCGTTACGCCGACGAACATAATGATCCCTTGAACGAAGTCGGTCAGAGAGGTCGCGATATAACCGCCGAAGAAGAGATACAGCGCGGTAACGCCGGCGAGGACGAGCATAACGACCCACCCCGGGATGCCGAACACGATGGAGAACAAATTTCCGAGACCGTTATACACGGAAGCCGCGTAAGGGATCAAAAACACGAACACGATGATGGCGGAAACAAGTTTCATCTTTTCGCTGCCGTAACGCTTGGAGAAAAAATCAGGCATCGTTTTCGCGTCCAAACGGACGGTCATGTTTTTGGTCTTGCGCGCGAGAACTTTCCAAGCAAGCAAAGAACCGATGATCGCGTTTCCGATCCCGATCCAAACGGCGGCAAGCCCGAAGCCGAAACCGAATTTACCGGCGTATCCGATAAAGATGACCGCGGAAAAATAGGTCGTACCGTATGCAAAGGCGCTCATCCAACCGTTTAACCCCTTGCTTCCGGCGAGCAAGTAATCCTTTACCGTTTTGGCTTTGTTACGAGTATAAAGCGCGATAAATACCATTCCGATCAAATACAAAATGATGACTGCGGCATCGATCCAAATCATAACGTTTCCCCCGGTCCTCTTATTCCGCCGCGTAACATAAAGAAAGATCCTTTATAAACGCAACTTTTTCTATTATATACCTTCGCGCGCGCGTTTGTAAATAATTAAATTTATAAATAAACGTTAAATCGACAAAGCAAATTTAAGATTGCGCTTTCCGGGAAAAAAGGTTATACTGAACGTATGCTGAAAATCAAGGTCGTCGCCGTGGGCGATATGAAAGAAAAATACTTCCGCGACGCCGCGGACGAGTACAAAAAGAGACTCGGCAAATGGGCAAAAGTGGAGGAAGAGGAAATCAAAGAAGCGTCTCTTCTTTCCGATCCCGTAAAAAAAGCGGAAGCGGAAGGCAAGGAGATCTTAAAAAAACTGAAAGGACGCGTTTTTCTTCTCGATTGCCGCGGTAATAAAGTTTCAAGCGAACAATTTGCGGAAAGAATAGAAAAAGCGGTTCTCGGCGGAGAGGGCGAGCTGACCTTCGTCATCGGCGGAAGCAACGGCGTCAGCCCCGCGGTCAAGGAAGCGGCAAGCGAGATCTTGTCTTTCGGAGATATAACCCTTCCCCACCGCCTGTTCCGCGTCGTCCTCTTCGAACAGATCTACCGCGCGGAAACGATCATAAACGGAATTTCTTATCATAAATAGAGGTGCAAAATGAACGAAAGAGAGTTATATAGGATCGCCGAATTTCAAGACGAAGACGCGATACATTACGAAGATTACGAATTGTCCGATCTTTTGAAGGATTTCGAGGGAAACGACGCAAAAAAATTCAAAGAGAAGTACGGCGAGTTCTATGACGACATCAAATTCAAAGAAAAGGATTGGTGGTAAAATGAAAAAGCCCCATAAGGAGAACGTCATCGCTTGGGTACTTCTCGTTCTTTCCATCGCCGCGGCAGCGGGGTTTGCTTACGCTATTACTCTCGTTGCGTCGCCCATCAAAGTTACCGTAAACAGCGAGTCCTTTACGTTGCACTGCCTCTATCACGAAGAAACCGTTTCCTACTCCGAGATCGAAACGCTGATCCTTTCCGCGGATTACACCGCGAAACGCGTTAAAGGAAGAGGCGGTCAAGCGAAAAATTTCGGGGTATATGAAAACGAATCGCTCGGCAGACATTATCGCCTGACTTATACGGAGAACGCGCGCAATTATATTATTTGCGTAAAAAAAGACGGATCCGCTACCGTTTTCAATCAAAAAACGCAGGAAAAAACAGAATCCCTATTCGCAAAGATCCAAGAAAAGATCGGCTGAACTTAAAAAGGGACTTGATCGATCAAGTCCCTCTTTCTTTGCCTTTTCAAGCGTCAAAATGCAAGCGCCTGTTTTCAATCCGCGAAAAGCGGCGTGGAGAGATAGCGATCTCCCGTATCGGGCAATAACACGACGATGGTCTTCCCTTCGTTTTCGGGGCGCTTCGCGATCTCGATCGCGGCAAACGCCGCCGCTCCGGAAGATATTCCGACCAAAACGCCTTCTTTCCTTCCGATGAGTTTTCCGGTCGAAAATGCGTCTTCGTTTGAAACGGGAAGGATCTCGTCGTACACTTTCGTGTTCAATACGTCGGGAACGAAGCCCGCGCCGATCCCCTGAATTTTATGCGCTCCCGCGACGCCCGTTGAAAGCACCGCGCTCGAAAGCGGCTCAACCGCCACAATCTTTACGCTCGATTTTTTGCTTTTCAGATATTCGCCG
>OCTW011571672.1_pt1 | contig 21448 bp, 19 predicted proteins | sample 1539671 | NCBI WGS metagenome assembly OCTW01 (sample SAMN02144230, study PRJEB22623) | gut metagenome | biome: sheep rumen | host: Ovis aries | place: New Zealand
TATGGGCAGAACAGACCGCTATGAGGGAATTCTGCGCCTGCCGCATCACAGGTCGGCGGCGCATCCGCAGATGACGCGGAAAAACCGTGCCGCGCAGTTCCTGCCATTTGCCGCGCTGACCGGATATGAAGATGCCATCCGGGAGACCGCACGTCTGACAGAAGCGCCTCCGGAGCTGACGGACAGCCGCAAAGAAGAACTGGATCGCTGTCTGCAGCAGATACGGTTTCTGCTGGAGCAGGGATCCGCGGCAGCTTATGTACGGGCGGAGATTACCTGGTTTCAGCAGGATGCGAGGAAAGCGGGCGGCAGTTCCGTGACAGAAGCGGTGGATATACAGAAAATCGATATCCGGCAGGGGCTGCTGCTCTGCCGCCGCGGCCGCAGGATCCGGCTGGAAGACATTGAAAATATCGAGGACATCCGGCAGCCGGAAGAATGAAACCGGAGGCAGGCTGCCGTGGAAGCCTGCCGGGGAAGTCCTGCGAAAAAAGTGTACATCCGGTATACAGTGTGATACACTGATAGCAGGAATTCCTGACGGAATACAGCAGAAAATAACCGGCGGCAGCTGCTGCGGAATCGATGGAAACAGAGACAGAATCAAAGGGGGAATCTGTATGAGTTTGCAGGAAGAGATCGGCACAGTATTCTACAGCTACGGGGACGGGCTGTACGCAAATATTACGAACCGCTGCCCCTGCCGGTGTGAGTTCTGTGTCCGCAATGAGACAGAAGGGCTGGGAAGCGCGGAGTCGCTTTGGCTGAAAAGAGAGCCGTCTGCGGCGGAGATCCGCACCCTGTTTGATGCCTGGGACACCACACCGTTTCGTGAGCTTGTATTCTGCGGTTATGGCGAACCGACCGAGCGGCTGGAAGAGCTTTTGGAGACCGCCGCATATGTCAGAGAGAAGTCCGGGCTTCAGATCCGGATCAATACCAACGGATTAAGCGATCTGATCCACGGGAAAGATACCGCGCCCCTGCTGGAGGGGCTTGTGGACACCGTGTCCGTCAGTCTGAATCAGTGTACGGCACAGAAGTATGATGCGCTGTGCCACCCGAAGTTCGGCCCGGCAGCTTATGAGGCACTGCTTCGGTATACCCGGCGTGTACAGCAGTATGTTCCCCATGTGGCAATGTCGGTCGTGGGGGTCATTCCCCAGGAGGATATCGCGCGCTGCAGAGAGATTGCGGCCGGATTCGGTATCGCGCTGCGGGTGCGCTGAGCATATTCAGCATATTTTTCGTATGACAGCAGCAGACAGGGAGTGGGCGTTTCTCCCGCTGCCGCTGGTATATATTTTTTTCAGAATCTTTGCATGTTACCAGACAATGAAGAATTGCCTGATTGGATGCAGGGGATTTTTTTGCATTTTTTACCTGTTCGGAGGCGTGATTTCGGCGTTCAGGGAAGAGATGGAGGAGAATATGAACAGGAACAGAAGAAGACAGAAGAAGGAACTGATCGGTGTTCTTTGCCTGCTGGCGGCGGCGGTTATCTGGGGGTCGGCATTTTCGGCACAGAGTATCGGCGCGGAATATGTGGATGCGTATACATTTCTGGCAGGCAGGAGCTGGATTGCTGTGGCAGCCATGCTGCCGGTGATCGCTCTTACGGATCAGCTGAAAAAACGAAGCAGCAGACAGCCGGGGAGTGCAGACGGGAAGGCAGGCAGCCCGGAAGCGGCGGCCGTACCGGACCGGGAGCGTGCCAGACACAGGAAGACCCTCTGGACCGGCGGACTGCTCTGCGGATTTCTGCTGTTTGCCGCCGGCGCGGCACAGCAGATCGGGATTGCACATACCACGACTGCAAAATCCGGCTTTATTACCGCATTGTATGTTGTACTGGTTCCGCTGATCAGTCTGTTTGTCTTTCGCAGAGGCCAGGGACTGAAAATCTGGATCTGCGTCATACTGAGTGTAGCAGGGCTGTATCTGCTGTGTATGCGGGGAAGAATGACACTGGGGTATGGCGATGCAATGACCCTGCTCAGTGCGGTGCTGTTTGCGCTGCAGATTATCGGGATTGGCTGTTTTGTCTCGCGCACCGACGCGGTGCGGCTTTCGGCACTTCAGTTTTTCTTTGAAGCCATATTTGCCACAGCGGCAATGCTGATTCTGGAACGTCCGGGAACCGACGCGGTGCTGCGGGCGCTGCCGGCATTGCTGTATGTGGGACTTTTGAGCAGCGCGGCGGGCTATACGCTGCAGACCATCGGGCAGAAGGATCTGAATCCGACGGTAGCGAGCCTTCTGATGAGCCTGGAGAGTGTATTCAGCGCGGTGTTTGGCTGGATCATTCTGGGACAGGCACTGACGCTGCGGGAACTGACGGGCTGTGCTCTGATGTTCCTTGGCATTCTGCTGTCCCAACTGCCGCTGGAACGTATGCTGCGCGGCAGAAAGACACCGGATCCGGCAGGAGAGGGGAAATCTCTTCAGGGGACAGGACAGAAAGCCGAACGGGAGCCGAAGGAAAAGGCCGAAGGGGAACTGTGACAGAAGCCGAAGGGAGAGGCGCAAGGATAATTGCGGCAGAATCCGAAGGAAAAACCGGTCGGAAGCATCACGGAATCCAAAGAAAAAGGGACGGCCGACAGCGTCCCGCAGATCCGGCAGCAGGAGGAAAAAATGGGAGAGTTCAGCAGACAGATTGCATCTTATGAGACGGTGGCTTTCATCGGAATGTGTAAAAATGCCGGCAAAACCACCTCAATGAACCGGATGATCCGAGAACTGCATGAAGCGCGGATTCCGGTGGCGCTGACATCCATCGGAAGGGATGGGGAGAGCAGCGATCTGGTGACAGATACGGTGAAACCGGGCATTTTTGTATATCGGGGAACACTGGTAGCCACAGCGGCAGATCTTCTGAAGTTCTGCGATGTGACCCGGGAGATTCTGCATACGACAGGCATCTGCACGCCGCTGGGGGAAGTGGTGGTGCTGCGTGCGCACAGCGACGGATTTGTGCAGGCGGCCGGACCGTCCCTTACGTCCCAGATGGCGCAGATCCGGAAGTATCTGCGCGGTGTGCAGGGCGGCGGAAAGATCCTGGTGGACGGAGCGCTGGAACGCAAGAGTATTTCCACCCGTCAGGTCAGCGACGCGGCGATTCTGTGTACCGGCGCGTCATACAGCCAGGACATGAAAAAGACCGTGGCGGATACCGCGTATACCTGTGAACTTCTGTCCCTGCCCCAGACAGAACTGCGGATTTCGGAGGAGATCCGGGGCCGTACGGGCAAATATTTTCCCATACGGGAAGACGGCACTGTGGAGGAAAAGGGCAGCCGGACGCCGGAGGAACTGTGGGGCCGCAGAGGTGATACGGACGCACCCCAGAGAATTTATGTGCAGGGCGGTCTGACGGATGCGATGATCCGGCCGCTGCTCCGCTCCAATCCGGATCTTTCGGGGCGGCAGATGGTGGTAAAGGACGGCAGCCGGATCCTGCTGTCCCGGGAGACCTATGAGGCGCTGAAACGAAAAGGACTGGACTTTTCGGTACAAAGCCGGATTCACCTGGCAGCAGTTACGGTCAATCCTTACTCCGCGTATGGGTATCATTATGACAGCGGCAGATTTCTGGCGCAGGTACAGCAGGCGATTCCGGAAATCCCTGTTTATGATGTGAGAAAGGAGGCATAAAGCAATGGAACTCAGTATGGAACAGAAGACAGCCATGGGAGTTCAGTATATTCTGAACCGGTTAAGTCCATCCTCCCCTTACGGACAGGAGCGGGTACGGCGGATGGAACCCTATCCGCGGGAGCAGAAGACCCAGCTGGAAGAAGAGCTGTACAATCTGACCTGTCTGATTACACACGGACAGGAGATCCGAAGCCTGAAGACAGAGATTCAGCGGGCTTTTATGCAGATGAAAGACATCCGTCCGGCACTGCGCAAAGGGCGGGAAATGGTACTGTCAGATCTGGAACTGTTTGAACTGAAGAATTTTCTGCTGTATTCCGACAAGGCAGGCAGACTGGCGGGGCAGCTGACGCGCAGGACGGGAATCCGCGGAATCTGTTACAAAGACACTCGGAAAGCGCTGGATCTGCTGGATCCGGACGGAAGACGCATCCCCTCCTTTGCGGTCTATGACAGTTACTCCCCGGAACTTGCGGAGATTCGCACGCGCAAGCGGCAGCTGGAGCGTCAGATGGAGACCGCGCGGCAGGATGAGGCGCGCTGGGAAGAACTGCGGGAGGCCCGTACCCGGGAAGTGATCCGGGAAGAGGCGGAAGAAGCCGCGGTTCGGCAGCGGCTTACCGATGCGCTGCTTCCGTATTTTGATGCCATACAGGCCAACGCGGATATGACGGGACGGCTGGATCTGCTGTTTGAAAAGCAGCGGGCAGCCGGATTCGGCAGACATTGTGTATGCCCTGAGATTACAGAGCGCCATCTGATGATCCGGACCGCGGAAAATCCGTGGGTAGCCTCTGTCCTGCGGGAGAAGGGGCTGGAATTTACGCCGCTGTCTATTGCGCTGGAGTATGGAACAGGGGTGATCACCGGCGCCAACATGGGAGGAAAGAGTGTGGCGCTGCAGACCATTGCCCTGAATACCTGGATGGCACTCTGCGGTTTTTATGTTTATGCGGAGGAAGCGCGGATTCCGCTGTTTGACAATATCATGATTATTTCAGAGGAAACCCAGTCGGTGAAACGGGGACTGTCCAGTTTTGGCGCGCAGATTGTGCAGGTCAAACAGATGATTGACCGTATCCCGGATCAGTTTTGCTTCCTGATTATGGATGAGTTCGCGCGGGGGACCAATCCAGAAGAAGGAGCCGCGCTGGTGCGTGCCGTTACAAGGTATCTGAATGAATGTAAGGTGATCGCCCTTCTGGTGACCCATTTTGATCATGTGGCGGAATATGCCCGGGTGCATTATCAGGTGGCTGGTCTGCGTGATATGGATATGGGGCAGGTGAGCAGAGAAATTGCGGCCGCCGGCGAGGAACGCGCCGTATCTGTGATCGCGGAACACATGAATTATGGCATTTTCCGTGTGGAGCGGGAAGCGGACTGTCCGAAAGACGCCTTTCGCATCTGCCGGCTGCTTGGCCTTCAGGATGCGGTGATGGACCGTCTGGAAGAGCCGTAGAAGGCGGAACCGGCAGACTGCTTCCCCGGGAGGGACGGAAGAGGCAGAATATAAGAAACAGGTCCGGACAGGGCAGCCAGACTGAAACACGGCCGCCGGACCGGAAGGAGAAGAAGGGCATGGCGCTTAGCATCAAAGACATCATTGAACGAAACTTTTTCCCAGGTACGGTTCTTATGACCGGGCGGGAGAGCGCGGGCAATCTGATCGGCTGGGTCAATGTGCAGGAAATCCTGGATTCCACGGATATGGTACAGCCGGGGGAACTGCTGCTGACCACCGGGTATGACCTGGGGGATTTCCGCCAGCATCAGAACCTGATTCCACGTATGAAGTCCCGGGGTGTGGTGGGGATGATGATTCAGACCGGCTATTATCAGGAATCCGTGCCGGTCTATCTTCTGGAGGCCGGCCGCAAGTACCATTTTCCGATTCTGGAACTGCCGGCAAAATACAGTTTTTCCGAGGTGCTGCGCACCCTGATTACCGAAATCAGCAAAGATACCGTGCTGGACAATCATAGTTTTCTGGACAGCAGGTATTTTCTGCCCTTTATCCGGGAACGCTGCCTGTACGCCAGGAAGAACCGGGATCTTTCCGATGAGACCATCTGGCTTACGGCGGTTTCCGCGGCAAATGTATATGTGGAGGATACGATTGAGCTGAAGGAGGCCTACAGCAGGATCCGTACCGTTCTGACGCAGAACAGCAGCACCTTCATCGGAGATTCGGCATCCGGAGGACAGGCCGTGTATTGCGTGGCACTGGAAAACGCCGAACAGCTGAAAGTGATGGGCAGCAGTCTGCAGGTGCTTTTGACAGAACTTTCCGACAATCGGGAACTCCAGCTGTTTGCCGCAATGGATGAAGTCCGGGAACTGGGGGATCTGGAAGTGAGTTTTCGCCACTGCACGAAAATATTCGAGATGTTCCATGGGATCCGTGCCCTGCGTGGGGTGTGCCGCTATCAGCATGTGGACTTCCTGCGCCGGTTTTCGGATCTGTACCGGGACAATCAGATTTTCGCGCGAAGCAATGAAGTGCTGCAGATTCTGCTGCGCAAGGACAGGGAAGGGGAAGGTGATTACCTGCATACACTCCGGGTGCTGATTGAGGAACAGGGCAATATCACCAAAACAGCCAAGCGCCTGTTTGTGCACCGGCACACCCTGCAGAACCGCCTGCAGGTCATCTGGGATCTGACCGGAATGGATTATGAGGATTACTATTCCCGTCTGTTCCTGAGCCTTTCCATGCTGATTTATGATTATTACGGAATCTGAGGATTCCAGGAAAAAGTGTCCTGCCGTCTGATGGAAAAATCAGGCGGCAGGGCACTTTTTTTGGTGCGCCCGCAGGCGCGTTAACAGAGTAAAATCGTGCAAGATTATCCAAAGTGTCCATTTTCAAATACAATATTGAGCCACTTTGGCAGATGTGAAAAAAACGTGAAATTGATAAAATAATTTCAAACAAAACGCAAAGATTCTGATAACAGGAAAATTATGAAGGAAATGAAGGAGGAAAAAAGAAGATGAAATCCATGATTCGACTGAGAATGAGTGCCCATGACGCGCACTACGGAGGCAATCTGGTGGACGGCGCCCGGATGCTGGGCCTGTTCGGCGATGTGGCAACAGAACTTCTGATCATGAATGATGGTGACGAAGGACTGTTTAAAGCATATGACAATGTAGAGTTTCTTGCGCCGGTATATGCCGGAGATTATATCGAGGCAGTGGGAGAGATCGTTGAGACAGGAAACTCTTCCAGAAAGATGGTATTTGAAGCCCGCAAAGTGATTGCGCCCCGTCCGGATATCAACGATTCCGCTTGTGATGTGCTGGAGGAACCGATTGTGGTATGCAGGGCCAGCGGTACCTGTGTGGTGCTGAAGGACAGACAGAGGGGCAAAAAGTAAAGAACGGAACAGAAAAAGGAGAGGGAAAGGAAAAAGGGCAAAAGAACGAAAGAAGGAAAAGAGGGGAAAACCTATGGAGAAGCTGATCATAACCGCTTGTATCTGCGGCGCGGAAGTTACCAAAGAACATAATCCGGCGGTTCCTTATACCGTGGAGGAGATTGCGCGGGAAGCAAAAAGCGCGTATGACGCAGGCGCTTCCATCATCCATCTGCATGTGCGGGAAGACGACGGCACGCCGACTCAGAGCAGAGAGCGGTTTGCGGAATGCATGGAAGCGATCCGCGGCCTGTGTCCGGATGTGATTATTCAGCCATCCACCGGCGGCGCAGTGGGGATGAGCAACGAAGAGCGGCTGGCTCCGACGGCGCTGCGCCCGGAAATGGCGACGCTGGACTGCGGCACCTGCAATTTCGGCGGAGATGAGATCTTTGTAAATACCGAGAATATGATCCGCGCGTTTGCGGAAAATATGAAGGAATACGGGATCAAGCCGGAGCTGGAGGTGTTTGACAAGGGCATGGTGGATATGGCCATCCGCCTGCACCGCAAAGGCTTTATCCAGGCGCCGATGCATTTTGATTTTGTTATGGGGGTCAACGGGGGAATTTCAGGAGAACCAAGGGATCTGCTGTTTATGGCAGAAAGCATTCCGGCCGGTTCCACCTGGACGGTATCCGGTGTCGGCAAGGCAGAGTATCCGATGATCACCATGGGAATTCTGATGGGCGGCCATGTGCGTGTGGGATTTGAGGATAATGTATATCTGGAAAAGGGGGTTCTTGCCGAATCCAACGGCGCCATGGTTGAGAAAGTGGTACGAATCGCAAAAGAACTGGGCCGCGCAGTGGCGTCTCCGGCGGAAGCCAGGGAGATCTTAGGGCTTTTGCCGCGATAACAGGAAAGGAGAAGCTTGAAAATGGCAGAATTAAAGGGGAATAAATACGGAATTCACAGAGTGATTGAACCGCAGGGGGTGCTGACACAGGCTGCGGCAAAAATCGATAACGATATGACAAAACGTTACAGCAACGAGATTATCTGTGACGTGATTTCACTGAATATCGATTCGGCGTCCTTTACACAGATCGAAGAGGCCTGTGACCATGATCTGGAACGGATCAAAACCATGATCCTGGATATTGTGGCAGAAAAAGGCAAAATGCAGAATCCGGTCACCGGATCCGGCGGCATGTTTATCGGAACGGTATCTTACATTGGGGAAGATCTGGATATCGATCTGAAAGAGGGGGATAAGATCGCGTCTCTGGTATCTCTGTCCATGACGCCGTTAAGAATTGACGAAATCAAAGCCATTCATCCGGAGATCGACCGGGTGGATATCGTGGGACAGGCCGTATTGTTTGAAAGCGCGTTGTACGCCAAACTGCCGGCGGATATCAGCGAGCCGCTGGCACTGGCAGCGCTGGATGTGGCAGGCGCGCCGGCACAGACCGCCAAACTGGTGCAGTCCGGGCAGAGTGTCCTGATCCTGGGCGGAGCAGGCAAATCCGGCATGCTGTGCTGCTACGAAGCCATGAAGCGCGTCGGCCCTACCGGCAGGGTAGTTGCCATGGATTACAGTCAGGACGGAATTGATGAACTGAAATCCATCGGCGTCTGCCATGAGGCGTTTCAGGCCAGCGCGGCGCTTCCGGTGGACGTGCTGGAAAAGGCGCTGGCAGCCAACGGCGGCAGAGAATATGACGTGGCCATCTGCTGTGTCAATGTAAACAACTGTGAAATGTCAGCGATTCTTCCGGTGCATGACGGGGGTGTGGTATATTTCTTCTCCATGGCAACCAGCTTTACCAAAGCGGCGCTGGGGGCAGAGGGCGTAGGAAAAGACATTACCATGATCATCGGCAACGGATATACCAAAGGCCATGCGGAGATTACACTGCAGGAACTGAGGGAAAATGCTGCAATCCGGGAGATTTTTGACCGGAAATACGTATAATTCCGGCCGGCGGCAGCCGGCAGAGGGGGGATCCTTCACGGCATCACGGGAACCGCGTAACAGGGAAACGGCAGCTGTTCCTGTGATGCTGCGGGGGAAAGCAGAACGAATAAAAAACAGGAGAAGGAAAGGGGATTTTTATGAGAAAAAGCAGAGAAAACGGATTATTTGCAGATGTTCCGGATGTGGAGTGGAATGACTGGAAATGGCAGCTGCGCAACCGGATTACCACGGTAGATGATCTGAAAAAATACATGAATCTGACACAGGAGGAAGAAGAGGGGATCCATGAGTGTCTGAAAACTCTGCGTATGGCGATTACACCGTATTATCTGTCACTGATTGATCTGGATGATCCGGATGATCCGATCCGAAAACAGGCGATTCCGACGAAAAAGGAACTGCATGTATCCGACGCGGATCTGACCGATCCGCTGCATGAAGACACGGATTCTCCGGTACCGGGACTTACCCACCGCTATCCGGACCGCGTCCTGTTCCTGATTACGGACCAGTGCTCCATGTACTGCAGACACTGCACCAGAAGAAGATTTGCCGGTCAGCATGACTGCAGCGTGCCGGACAATCAGATCGAAAAATGTCTGGATTATATCCGGCGTCATCCGGAAGTCAGAGACGTGCTTTTATCCGGCGGCGACGCCCTGATGATCAATGACAATAAGCTGGAATATATCATTTCCGAACTGCGGAAGATTCCGCATGTGGAAATTGTGCGGATCGGTTCCCGGACACCGGTGGTATGCCCGCAGCGGATCACACCGGAACTGGTGAATATGTTAAAGAAATATCATCCCATCTGGCTGAATACCCATTTCAATCATCCGCGTGAAATCACAGAAGAGAGCGCGGCAGCCTGCGCAAGACTGGCGGACGCCGGTATTCCGCTGGGCAATCAGAGCGTGCTTCTGGCAGGCATCAATGACTGTGTACACGTAATGATGAAACTGATGCACGAGCTGGTACGCATCCGTGTGCGCCCGTACTACATTTATCAGTGTGATCTGTCCCAGGGGCTGGAGCATTTCCGCACACCGGTATCCAAAGGAATCGAGATCGCGGAGGCTCTGCGGGGACACACATCCGGATTTGCGGTACCGACCTTCGTAGTAGACGCGCCCGGCGGCGGCGGCAAGATTCCTGTAATGCCGGATTACGTGATTTCCCAGACACCTGGTAAAGTGATCCTTCGAAACTACGAGGGTGTGATCACGACCTACACAGAACCGACACATTATGAGAACAAGTGCAACTGCCCGGTATGCCGCGGGGAGCAGAAGGCCCATGTGGTAGGGGTTGCCGCACTGGAGCAGGGACTGGCTATGACCATTGAACCGGCTGACCTGGCGCGTTTCCGCAGGACTAGTGAAAAAGTCTGACAGAAAAACGGATACTCAGGAGCGATACGCGAAAGGAGTATGACAGATATGAGTAAATTAGGGTTAAATCAGGAGCTCATCGATCAGGCCCGCGCCAGTGCCCACAATGTGGCCGTGGATGTACAGGCATTCATCGATGACCATACAACGGTGACAGTAGAGCGTGCCGTATGCCGGCTCCTGGGAATTGACGGGGTGAATGAAGTGGATGTCCCGCTGCCGAACGTGGTGGTGGATCATCTGGCAGAGCGTAACGCGCTGTCCACCGGCGCCGCTTTTTATCTCGGCAATGCCATGGCGGAACTGTCACTGTCTCCGCAGCAGATTGCGGAAAAAGTAGATGCCGGGGAAGTGGATCTGACCAAACTGCCGCTGCATCCGGAAGAAGAAATCCGCGCAGCCGTGCAGCCGGTGGCAGAAGCCATGACAGAACGCATCGCAGCCAATGTAAAGAAAAGAAATGATTATCTGGATTCTTTTGGTGACAAAGAAGGTCCGTACCTGTATCTGATCGTTGCTACAGGCAATATTTACGAAGATATCACCCAGGCTGTGGCAGCGGCCAAACAGGGCGCGGACATTATCGCGGTCATCCGCACCACGGGACAGAGCCTTCTGGATTATGTGCCCTACGGCGCTACCACCGAGGGATTCGGAGGAACTTACGCCACACAGGAAAATTTCCGCCTGATGCGGGAGGCGCTGGACAAAGTAGGGGAAGAGCAGCATCGTTATATCCGGCTGTGCAATTACTGCTCCGGACTCTGCATGCCGGAAATCGCCGCCATGGGCGCGATGGAACGCTTAGACGTCATGCTGAATGACGCGCTGTACGGCATTTTGTTCCGTGACATCAATATGCAGCGGACGCTGATTGACCAGTATTTTTCCCGTGTAATCAACGGATACGCCGGTGTGATCATCAATACCGGCGAAGACAATTATTTGACCACGGCAGATGCCATTGAAGAAGCCCATACCGTACTGGCTTCCCAGTTTCTGAATGAGCAGTTTGCGCTGGAGGCGGGACTGCCGCCGCAGCAGCAGGGGCTGGGACATGCGTTTGAAATGTCTCCGGAAGTGGAAGACGCATTTCTTCTGGAACTGGCACAGGCGCAGATGGCACGGGAGATTTTCCCGGACGCACCGCTGAAATACATGCCTCCGACCAAATTTATGACCGGAAATATCTTCCGCGGCCATATTCAGGACGCATTATTCAACATGGTGACGATTATGACTGGACAGAAGATTCATTTACTTGGTATGATGACAGAGGCGATTCATACGCCGTTTATGTCTGACCGGGCGCTGGCCATCGAAAACGCGCAGTATATTTTCCGAACCATGAAGGATTTCGGCAGTGAGATCACATTCCGGGAAGGCGGCATCATACAGTCCAGAGCACAGGAAGTGCTCCGCAAAGCAGCGGACCTGCTGGCACAGATCGAACAGCAGGGAATGTTCACCACACTGGAAAAAGGCACCTTTGCGGATATCAAGCGTCCCATGGACGGCGGTAAGGGACTGGATGGCGTCGTGGTAAAAGATCACGCATACTTTAACCCGTTCATCGCACTTATGAAAAAGGAGGTTTGAGTATGAGCAGCGGATTGTATAATATGAACCGGGCGGATTTTGACAAAACCCTGGATCTTACGAAAATCAAACCTTACGGCGACACCATGAACGATGGCAAAGTGCAGCTCAGTTTTACTCTTCCGGTAAAAAATGACGAAAGAGGCGAAGAAGCCGCCAGACAGCTGGCACGTCAGATGGGACTGGAAGATATCAACGTTACTTACAAGGGAACCCTGGATCAGGAATTTACCTTCTATATCGTATACGGAAGCTGTGTACATACCGTAGACTATACCAATATCCATGTACAGACAGTGGAAGAAGAGACTATGAGCATGGAAGCGGTGGATGACTTTATCCGGGAGCATTTCGGCAGAAAAATCGTAGTAGTGGGGGCCTCCACAGGGACAGACGCGCATACCGTAGGAATTGATGCCATTATGAACCGCAAGGGATTCGCGGGGCATTACGGCCTGGAACGCTACGAAATGATCGACGCCTATAATCTGGGCAGTCAGGTGCCGAATGAGGAATTTATCGAAAAAGCGAAGGAACTTCACGCAGATGTACTGTTAGTGTCCCAGACGGTCACTCAGAAGGATATTCATGTGAAGAATCTGACAAACCTGGTGGAATTGCTGGAAGCAGAAGAACTTCGCGACAAATTTGTCCTGATCTGCGGCGGCGCGCGCATTACGCATGAGCTGGCTAAGGAACTGGGCTATGACGCCGGATTCGGCGCAGGCAAATTCGCAGATGATGTGGCGACCTTTGCTGTGACGGAGATGGTCAGACGAGGATTTCATTAAAAACGGTCACAAAGGAAGACCGGAGACATAGAGGAAAGCGCGGATCCTGCCTGCCGGAAGCAGCAGGCGGGAAGTCGTGCAGACAATGGGAGGCAGAGCATGAAAGGATATGTTCATATCTATGAAGGAGACGGCAAAGGCAAGACCACAGCGGCAGTCGGACTGGCGGTCCGGTGCGCCGGCAGCGGCCAGAAAGTCCTGTTCAGCCAGTTTCTGAAAGGCAATACTTCCAGCGAACTTCAGGTTCTCCGAAACATACCGGAAGTGACTGTTTTTGAAAATTCCAATCACTATGGTTTTACATTTCAGATGACCGATGAGGAAAAAGGACAGGCCAGACAGCATTACAAAGACCATTTCAGAAACGTTACAGAGGAGGCCGGGAAGCAGCAGGCGCGTCTGCTGGTACTGGACGAGATCATTGACGCGTGCAATCTTGGAATGGTAGAGGAAGAAGAGGTCTGCCGCTTCCTCAGAAGCAGGCCGCAGGACATGGAGGTCGTTATGACCGGACGGAATCCGTCGGATCAGCTGCTTGCGCTGGCCGATTATGTGACGCATTTCGCCAAGATCCGTCATCCGTATGACCAGGGGATCGCTGCCAGGAAGGGAATTGAAATGTAAGACTCAGGCAGGGGAGCGGACAGAAGGGGAGTGTCTCTGCCCAATCCTCACAAAAGAGGGGAGTCATGTATGAAAAGGAAAAAATCCAACTCAGAAAAACCCGCGATATGGCGTAACTGGAAGCTTTACATGCTTCTGGCGGCTCTGGCGGTTGTTGTGCTGTGTCCGGCCATTGCGATGGCAGCTACGGAAGAGGCAGCGCCCAAGCCGCATCTGTATGCCACATTCTGGTCACTGGTGCCGCCCATTGTGGCAATTGCGCTGGCGCTGATCACAAAGGAAGTATACAGTTCCCTGTGTATCGGTGTCATTGTCGGCGGTCTGCTGGCATCCAATTTCCGCTTTGAAGGAACGATGACCACTATTTTTTCCGGCGGTTTTGTAAAAGTGCTGTCGGACTCCTACAATGTTGGTATTCTGATTTTCCTGGTGATTCTGGGCATGGTTGTGGCCCTGATGAACAAGACCGGCGGCTCGGCGGCATTCGGGCGCTGGGCATCAAAGAAGATAAAGACCAGGATCGGCGCGCAGCTGACCACCGTGCTTCTGGGCTGCCTGATCTTTATTGATGACTATTTCAACTGCCTGACGGTAGGATCGGTTATGCGTCCGGTTACGGATAAACATCAGGTATCCAGAGCGAAACTGGCATACCTGATTGACGCCACAGCAGCACCGGTCTGCATCATTTCTCCGATTTCTTCCTGGGCAGCGGCAGTTACCGGCTTTGTAGAGGGAGAAGACGGATTCAGCCTGTTTGTATCCGCGATTCCCTACAACTACTACGCGCTGCTGACAATCGTTATGATGATTGCCATTACCCTGTGGCGGTTTGACTATGGTCCGATGCGTCTGCATGAGGATAATGCCATCAAAGGCGACCTGTTTACCACAGGCGAGGAGAAATTCGAAGAAGTTCAGGCAAAAGATCCGGAACGCGGCCACGTGATGGACATGCTTTTCCCGATTATCATGCTGATCATCTGCTGTATCATCGGGATGCTCTATACCGGCGGTATCTTTGACGGTGTATCTGTAATCGAAGCGTTCTCCAACTGTGACGCGTCCGTGGGACTTTCCATGGGAAGTTTCGTGGCATTGATTATCACCCTGATTTATTACCTGTGCCGCCGTTCCCTGACCTTCAAGGAATGCATGGAATGTATGCCGGCAGGTTTTAAGGCAATGGTTCCGGCGATCCTGATCCTGACCTTCGCATGGTCCCTGAAAGCCATTACAGATATTCTGGGCGCAAAGGAATTTGTGGCAGGTATGATGGCTCATTCGGCAGCAGGCATGCAGATGATGCTTCCGGCAATCATCTTTGCCGTAGCCGTAGGTCTGGCATTCGCCACCGGTACTTCCTGGGGTACGTTCGGTATCCTGATTCCGATCGTAGTAGCCGTATTCCAGGCAACCGATCACAGAATGTTGGTCATCGGCATCTCCGCCTGCATGGCAGGCGCGGTATGCGGCGACCACTGCTCACCGATCTCTGATACCACGATTATGGCCAGCGCGGGAGCGCAGTCCAATCATATCAATCATGTCAATACACAGCTGCCGTACGCGCTGACAGTAGCAGCGGTATCCGCAATCTGCTATGTGATCGCGGCACTGCTGAAGAATCCGGTGATTTCTCTGATCATTGCAGTCGCAATTATGCTGGGTGTCCTGGTTGTTATCCGTAAAGTCGTGGGCAAGGAAAAAGTTCCGGCTGCAGATGTGAAAGAATAACGGTCTGGCCGGATACAGAGGAAAAATGTGGAAAGACGCAGTGATTCGCAGAGCGGATGACTGAGAATGGATGGAGAGAAAATGACATACGTTTATACAATGCAGGCATTTGCATCTGCTCCGGATGAGGGAAATGCGGCTGGCGTTGTACTGCAGGAGGCGCCGGGAGATCCGGCGCCTTCTGTGGTTTGCGGCAGCGGCCTCAGGGAAGAGGCGATGCAGCGGCTGGCGGCAGAGCTGAATTATTCGGAAACTGCCTTTGTACAGTCTGTTGGTTCGAATACCGTTCGGATCCGCTATTTTACCCCGCTGCGGGAGATCGAAATGTGCGGCCACGCAACCGTTGCTTCCTTTGCGCTGCTTCTGGAACGGGGCATACTGGCGCCGGGCCGGTGGATTTTGGAAACACAGGAGGCAAGCTACCGGGTTCTGGCAGAACCGGACCGTATCTGGATCGATTTCGGTATGCCGCAGCCGGGAGAAGTGCTGACAGAGGAACAGACGGCGGAACTGTGCCGGGCATACGGACTGACGCCGGAAGATCTGGCAGACGCAGACCAGCTGCCGGTGCAGAAGGTTACAGCAGGTATTTCGGACATCCATATGATTGTCCGAAATCAGGAGACGCTGCTGCGGGCAGAGCAGGACGCGGAGGCGGTGTGTGAAATCTCCCGGCGGCTGCAGGCAGTAGGGGTGCATATGAGCTGTATCGCAGAACTGCAGGAGGGGAAGATCAGCTGCAGCAATTTCGCGCCCCTGTACGGAATTGCGGAAGAATGCGCCACAGGCACGTCCAATGCCGGACTGACCGCCCTGTTGTACAGCAGAGGATTCCTTGCGGCAGACACGCCGGTGCGTATTCTCCAGGGGGAACATATGCATCGGCTGGGGCATCTCTGGAGCAGGGCAGAAAGCCAGGCGGATGGGATTCATGTGATGATCGGCGGACAGGCAGTCTGTACCGGGAGTTTTCGGAAAAAGGAGGAATGAGACCGCCGGCCGATCAGTAATATGCAGTAAAAACCGGGCGCAGCCGGAGGGGATTCTGACAGGAGTCAGCCCTCTGGCTACGCCCGGCTGATGCGTGAACCGTGTTTGCGGCAGGGCAGAATCCGGGGATTATGGCCTTGGTTTTGCCTTGCGGATGACTGCCGGCAAAAAGAAGGAAAAGACGACAATGCCGGCGCCCACTCCCAGCTGCCAGTAGAACAGTTCATGCAGAAGAAGGACGCCCATGACGGCGGCAAAGACACTCTCAAAAGAAAGAAGGATCCCGCTGGCTGTGGTAGAAACACGTTTCATGCCGAAAAGGCACAGGAAGAAGGGGAGAATGGTGCAGACGACAGCCAGATAGACCAGTCCGCCAAACGCAGGCAGGGTAATGCCGCCGTGATAATCCCCTACAATCAGTGAGCAGAAGATGGAGAGGACCGCGGTGACGGTGATCTGGATGGCATTCAGCAGACCGGTATCATACTCCCGGGAGTATTTGGCGGATACTACAATATAAATGGCATAGCACATCGCGCAGGCCAGGCAGTAGATATCACCGATCTGGAATCCGCCCAGATTGCCTCCTACGATAAAGCATACGCCCACCATGCAGACCACAGCGGTCAGGACGTCAATCCGGGCGGGGCGCCTGCGCCGGATGAGCCAGTAGGCCAGGGGAAGCAGGATGATATAGGAGGCGATCAGCAGGGAAGAACGGGAGGTAGTGGTATACTGAAGCCCTACGGTAAAGGTAAAGAATTCCCCGAAAAGGAAAATCCCCATAATTGTACCGGAAAGCACCATTTTCCAGGTCAGGAGCCTGCGTTTCGGCAGATAGGCCGCCAGCATGATGGCGGCAGCGATGGCATAACGGACAGCCAGCAGAAAACAGGGTGGAATATCAGCAATCAGCTGTTTGACAAAAATATATGCAGTTGCCCAGAAAAAAGCGGATACCAGCAGTGCGGCGGTTCCGGCAGTCTTTGCCTTTGTCATGGATGTACATCACCTCACGGGAATTTGATTGTTTGCGGGTTGCTGCGGCAGACAGAGGCTGCCCCTGTTATTGTGCATGAAAAAATGCAAAGAAGAAAGGGCCAGATTGTCCCGAAAGATATTCGGAAAATGGACACATTGTACATGGAGTTCCACAGGATCCGAACCGCGTGCAGTGGATAAGATAATGCATGGACCGGTGAAAAGTCAAGACTGCAATCGGAAAAAAATCTGTGATACGCTGTTGCAGGAAAAAAACGGGGCGGAATATGTTTCCGGCTGAAATACGGCAGATCTGCCCGGACGGCGGAAAAAGCCGGCAGACTGCAGATACGGGAGGAAAAGATGGAGTACACGGACACCTCAGAAATTACCGAATACCTGAAGCAGAATGGATTCAGCACCAGACACCTGCTGGATGCCTGGAAAGAAGACAGAAGCATCTACTATATCACCGGGATTTCCGGAATTCCCGGGACCCAGACCATGATTCAGGTGGAGCCGCAGTGCCGGCGGTATCGAAACAAGGGGATGCGTCCCGGCAGTGTGTGGACCGACTGGGTGCCTGTGATCAGCTGACGAACCCGGAAACGCGGCAGTTCATCCGGCACAGTTATGCAAATACTGCATGAAACAGGACGTAACAGAACAGAACGATCTGCCATGAAATTGTATATAATATCCTTGCAGAGAGATAAACGGGAAACCTGAGTATCAGAAAGAGGTAGTTTAGCATGGCAGATATCAAGGCAGTAAGGGCATTTCGTCCGGATAAGGACAATGTGGCGGTGGTCACCGATCTGGACATGGACAATGTAAATGAGAAAATTCGGAGCGGAGAGCTGTATCAGTACCACCGGCCGTCTTTTTTTATTTACGAGGTATCTTCCGGGAATGAGACGCAGATCGGACTGATCGGCACGGCATCTGTGGACGATTACATAGAAGGAAAGATCCGGAATCATATGGCCATAGATATGGAAGCGGACCCGGAGATTATCGAGGCGATCGAAGACACCGGCGTGCAGGAATATCCGGTGGTACTGACCTACCCGGATCAGAGATACATCACCAAATTGATTGAAATCAAGCGGGAGTGGGCCGGCGCGCCGCTGTACCATTTCACTGCGTTAAATGGTGTGACCCATACCATTTATTCCATGGATGAGGGCGCGGATGTTGCAAATATGATGGACGCGTTTGCCGGCGTGCCGTATCTGTATGTGGTGGAAGGACAGGAGATGGCGGCGTCCATTGCGTCGCTGGAAATGTTCCGCAGGGAGAATGAGCAGGAAGGACCGGCCTATGACAGGTTCCTTACACTTCTGCTTCCCTATGAGATTGTGAAAAACGACAGGTGCTGGCTGCTGGATGAGGTGCTGGATATGCTGTTTACTTATAAGTTTGAGTAAAGATACGGGGACACGCTGGTTTCTTCTGAAGAAGCCGGCGTGTTTTTTTCGGAACCTGTGAAAAGAAAGGAAACAGACATTCTGCCGCCAGAATATGTTATAATTTTAACCGGTCAGTCGGACCGGATCAGAGAGACGAAGGAAATCGGCAGGCGCCGATCAGAACATACAGGAAGGAAGTCAGAATTATGGCATGGTATGAAGAGGCTGTTTTTTATCATATTTACCCGCTGGGGCTGACGGGGGCTCCGAAGCAGAATCAGGGAGGACCGGTGGAGCATCGGCTGCTGACGCTCATTCCCTGGCTGGATCATATGGTGGAAATTGGGTGCAGCGCGCTGTACATCGGGCCGCTGTTTGAATCTGTGGGACATGGGTATGAGACCACGGATTACCGGAAAGTGGACAGACGGCTGGGAACCAATGAGGATCTGGCGCTTTTTGTCAGAGAGTGCCACAGCCGGGGAATCCGGGTGATTCTGGATGCCGTATTCAATCATACGGGCAGAGAGTTTTTTGCGTTTCAGGATCTGAAGAAAAACCGTGAAGCGTCCAGGTACCGGGACTGGTACCGAAATGTGGATTTTTCCGGAAATAATGAGTACGGGGACGGATTCAGCTACGAAAACTGGGGCGGATACAATTTGCTGCCCAAACTGAACCAGTGCAATCCGGAGGTGGTTCGCTATCACAAGGAGACGGTGCAGTTCTGGGTGGATACGTTTGCGATCGACGGACTGCGGCTGGACGCGGCGAATGTACTGGATTTCGGCTTTATGCATGAACTCAGAATGCAGGCAGACCAGATCCGGCCGGACTTCTGGCTGATGGGAGAGGTCATTGGCGGAGAGTATATCCGGTGGGCCAATCCGGAACATCTCCACGCGGTGACCAATTTTGTCCTGCACAAAGCGCTGTATTCTGCGCATAATGATCACAATTATTTTGAAATCGCCCATAACGTGAAACGTCTGTATGATATGGGAGGAAGCAGGACGGCCGGACTGGGACTGTATAATTTCTCGGATAACCATGATTTCAATCGAATCATGTCGATGCTTCACAATCAGGCGCATTACACGCCGGTACAGATTCTGGTATACACACTGCCCGGTGTGCCGGCAGTTTATTACGGAACAGAATTCGGCCTGGAAGGATGCAAGGGACCGGATTCGGATGACGCCCTGCGTCCGGCGCTGAATCTGTCCGATTACGCGGGTGCGGTCCGGGAGAATCCGTGCACGGCGCTGATTGCGGCCCTGGGACGGATCCGCCGGCAGAACCGGGCGCTGTCCTACGGAGAGTATCAGGAACTTTATCTGACGAATCGCCAGTATGCTTTTGCCCGGTATCTGGACGGGGAAGCGGTGCTGGTAACCGTGAATAACGATGATGCGTCGGCAGAAATCAATGTTCCGGATCTGGGCTTTGGCCGGTATCGTGGCGCGCTGTGGGGGACGGCGGCAGGATCGGAGCAGGGAAGGCTCTGCCTGACGGTTCCGGGAAATTCCGGGGAAATCTGGCTGCCGGAATCCTGATTCGAGTGAAGTCCGGCGTCCGGAACATCTGGTCCAAGCGAAATCCAGTTTCCGAAAGCCCGGTCCAAGCGAAATCCGGCGGCCGGAATCCTGTCCTGAGGTGAAAACCGGCAGCCGAAAGTCTAGTCAGCGTGAGGAATGCGCAGAATCTGGAAGTGATTTTTGCGGAAATCAATCAGGCCATCTCTGCGCATGCGTCCCAGCTCCTTGGAGAGGGCACTGCGGTCCAGATTCAGATAATCCGCCATCTGCTGCCGGTCAAAAGGGATATCAAATTCACTGCTGTGGCTGGATACCGCCTGGGAAGACAGAAACGCGATCACCCGGTCCCGGATGTTGTGAGGGGACGTGTGGAAACTGCGGGCGGCCAGATGGAAGTTTTTCTGATTGGAAATGGCAAGCAGGTTCATCAGCAGCCGTTCGTGCCAGATTTGGCCGTGGTAGCGGGACAGGGTTTTCCGGCTGGTCTCCAGGAATAAAATCCGGCAGTCCTCGTTGGCTACCGCGTCTGTTAAAAGGGGCAGGTCCCCCTGGAACGCATAGGTTTCGGCAAAGACATCACCGGGACGGATATGGCTGAGGATGCGCCGGTTGCCCAGAAGATCCATGGATTCGATCCGGACGCTCCCGTACAGCACCAGCCCCAGTGATGATACCGTATCGCCGGCGGAGTAGATTACGGCATCTTTTGCGTAGTTTTTTTCCAGGGCATGGAGCGCAGACCATGCTTTTTTGAGTTCAGCATCCGGAATATCCAGAAACAGGCTGGAATTTCGCCAGTCTGCCATAACAGGTGGGTTCATAATTCGGATTCCTTTCCTTGCTTTTTTTCAGAGTAGAACAGCACAGGACAGATGTCAAGCCGGGGAACAAGGCGAACCCGAGGAAATCCGAGAAGCGGGCGAAGCCGGTGCATTCTTGCGAAAAGCCGGAGGGAATTCTAACATAAATGAGGAAACTGGAAAGCTCGGCTCAGTTTCTGCGCGGGAGAAAAAGACATGGATGCACAGAAGACGAAGATTATAGAGGCAGCCATTGGGCTGTTTCAGGAATACGGCGTAAAATTTACCATGGATCAGTTGGCAAGATCCCTGAAAATGAGTAAAAAGACCCTGTATGTTGTATTGAAAGACAAGATGACCCTGTATCACGAGGCCGTGGATTATCTGTTTGATTCCATTAAAACCAGTGAACAGCAGGTACTGCAGGATCCGGAACTCGATCCGGCGGAACGGATTCGGCGGCTCCTAGGCGCCATGCCGGAACGGTACCGCAGTCTGAACTTTCAGAAGCTCTATATCCTCCGGGACAAATATCCGGAAATCTACGGTCATCTGACGGAACGCCTGGAAAATGAC
>OCTW011588266.1_pt1 | contig 21444 bp, 17 predicted proteins | sample 1539671 | NCBI WGS metagenome assembly OCTW01 (sample SAMN02144230, study PRJEB22623) | gut metagenome | biome: sheep rumen | host: Ovis aries | place: New Zealand
AGACTTTGCCCAGAGGAAGCGGCTTGTGACGGTCTTATTCTCGAAATCGACTTTGTTCCTATTGAATTTAATGAAAGAGAAATTGAGGTCGAGCGCCTCCACATCTGCCTGATTCCTGCCCGAAACAAAAACCGCCGAAGCGAGGTTTTTGGCAGCATAGCCCGTGATGATGGGCATCAAGGTATTGAGGTAGAGGCATCCTCCGAGGATACCGGCTGCGAGAACGCCCGCGGCAATTTTAATTATACTTTTAGCTTTCATCGTTTTGTATTCTTCTAATTATCCGGTATAATGTTTTCGATTCTTAGGCGCAGGGTGCCGGAAGGTACGGTGACCTCGGCGATTTCTCCGACCTTTTTGCCCATCAAAGCGGCGCCGATGGGAGATTTCAGCGATATTTTGCCTGCTTCAAGGTCCATTTCATGGGGACTTACAATCTGGAAGCACATGCGCGTATTTGTCTGGAGATTGGTGAATTCCACGCGGCTCAGAAGGGAGACCCTGTCTTTTGGGAGCGCTTCCGTGTCAATCACGCGGGAATTCTCCAGAATCCTCTGCAAAAAGCGGATCCGGCTGATGGTCTTTCCCTGCATCCGCCTTGCCTCCCGGTATCCGGCATTGTCGCTGCGGTCACCTTGGGCGCTCATCTCTGCAAGTTCCTCCTGTACGGTAGGATAGACCTCTGTAATAAGATGCTTCAGTTCGGCAGACAACTCTTCATATCGCTGCCTGGACAAATATTCCATAGTGCAAAGATAAGGATTTTCTGAATCTTTATAACCCGGAGCAGGTCTGGGCAACCAAAGGCTATGTCTATATCAAAACCCACCCGGTATTCCCGACTTACGGGAATAAATGCTAACTTTGCAGGATATGAAGCATAAGACCTGCACGATAGGCGGCAGAGAGTGTTTTATTGCAGAGTCCGCCCATCCTCAATATATTCTTATCCAGACACTTGGACGCCACGAACGTGACATTTTCGATAGCACGGCAGAGCTGATCTCCCAGGACTGCGGCGCGCCCTTTGCCCTTGCGGCATTCCAGGTCTTCGACTGGGATCTCGACCTTATGCCCTGGCACGACGATGCCATCAACCGAAATCCGGAAGTGGGAACGCAGGCAGGGAAGACGCTTCGCTATGTGACGGAGTCGCTTCTGCCTGCCCTGGAAGCCGAATATGGCAAACTGCCCGTGATTTTTGGGGGCTACTCGCTCGGCGGGCTTTTCGCCATCTGGTCATCCATGCAGACCGACCGGTTTACGGCAATCGCCGCGGCTTCGCCCTCCCTCTGGATCAGGGACTGGCTGGACTTTGCGAAACAGCATCCGATAAAGGCGCAGAAGGTGTACCTAAGCCTTGGAGACCGGGAGGAGCACGTGAAGAATAAGTTCATTGCACGGATAGGGGACTGCGTCCGCGGCGAATACGAACTGCTGCAGGCTCAGCTGGGGAGTGAAAATTGCACGCTGGTCTGGAATCAGGGCGGCCACTTTCAGGATGGAGACAAGCGCCTGGCCGCGGCCTTTTCGTGGTGTATTAAAAAACTTCTTTAGTTATGAATAGACGTCTGGCCGGGTATCTGGCCGGTTTTATCGCGGGGGTATCCTATGGAACCAATCCGCTGTTTGCAAAACCCCTTTTGGAGAGCGGCGTTCCGGTGCTCGTGATGCTCTTTTTCCGTTACGGAATTTCTGCGCTGATTTTGGCGTTGTGGATGCTCGCAAAGCGGGAAAAATTCGCCGTCAAAGGCGGCGAGATAGCCCTGCTGGCTCTTCTGGGGCTCCTTTTCGCCTGCAGCAGTCTGTTTCTTTTTTACTCCTACGAATTCATCCCGTCGGGGCTTGCAACCACGTTGGTCTACCTCTATCCGGTATTTGTCGCTATCATCATGGTCTTCCTGCGCTTTTACCCCAGCTGGCAGACATGGCTGTGTATTATCGCAACTTTCGGCGGCATCCTCCTGCTCTCCAGCCCCTCTGGCGGGGCGTCTATCCGCCTCCCGGGTATTCTTCTGGCCATTGCCTCGGCCCTGAGCTACGCTTTTTATCTGGTCATCGTGAACCGGAGTAAGCGCATCAAAAAAGTCTCTGAGCATACCTTGACGCTATATGCGCTTCTGACAGGAGCCGCCCTGTTTGCTGCTATACGTTTCTTTCAGGGCGGCAGCATCACCGAAGGCATCGACAATGCTGCCGACTGGGGCAACCTCATCGGCCTTGCGATCGTCCCGACCATGATATCGCTCCTCACGCTTGCGATTTCTTCCCGTTACATCGGCCCTACCAAGACTTCCGTCCTCGGGGTATTCGAGCCCTTGACGGCAATTATGATCGGTACGCTCATGTTCGGTGAGCCGTTGACTCTCAAGATGGCTATCGGCGTTGCCGTATGCGTCGGCGCCGTCGTTTTCATGATCCTCAGGCCCGCGAAGTGAGCACTAAAAATGCGGTTATCGCCAGGTATAGATACAAAATAATGTTATATTTGTTTCCGGTTAGAATCATTCAAATGGCAAACAATATACTCGAAACAATAGGGAATACCCCGCTCGTGAGACTGAATACCTTTTCACCGAGCCCTGAGGTCAACATCTACGCCAAGCTCGAAGGAACCAACCCTTCGGGCAGCATCAAAGACCGGCCCGCACTGCGGATGATCGAGGCAGGGGAGTCGAGCGGCAAGCTCACACCCGGAAAGACGATCGTGGAGGCATCGTCCGGCAACATGGGCATCAGCCTCGCCATGATCGGCGCGGTCAAGGGCTACAAGGTCCGCATATTCATGAGCGAGGCGGTCTCGGCCGAGCGTCGCAAGATCCTGGCGGCCTACGGAGCAGATGTCGTGCTCACCCCGGCGGCCGAGGGCACGGACGGTGCTATCAGGCGGGCCCGCGCGCTCGTAGCCGGTGCCCCTGACCTCTATTTCATGCCCGACCAGTTCTCCAACGAAGGCAACTACATGGCACATTTCTTCTCGACCGGCTCGGAGATACTCCAGCAGACCATGGGCAAGGTGGACTACCTCGTCAGTTCGATCGGCACCTCCGGCACCCTCATGGGCCTCGCCAAGTACCTGAAGACGGCCAATCCTTCGATCAAGATAGTCTGCGCCCAACCCGTTCGCGGCCACTACATCCAGGGCCTGAAAAACCTCGAAGAAGCGATTGTGCCTTCTATCTACGACCCCTCGCAGATTGATGTGCAGGAGATGATCGAGACGGAAGACGCCTTCGAGATGGCCAGGCAGATCATTCGCCGCGAGGGAATCTTCGTGGGAATGAGCAGCGGTGCGGCAATGGTCGCCGCCGACCGTATTGCCCGCAGGATCAGCGCGGGAAACATTGTTGTAATCTTCCCTGACCGGGGCGAGAAGTACATTTCGACGGCACTCTTTAACTAACCATATCGCTAAATGCGCCAAAATTGGCGTTTTTTCGCGCGAATTATGTGGAAAAGTTAAAAACGGCGCCAAAAATCAGTGATTTCGGCGCCGAATTATCTTGTTTGATGCTGAGAAAGGGCTACAATGCAAGAATCTGCTCTTCCGTAAGCCCTGTGGCGGTGGCGATAACGGCAACGGGCACGCCTTGAGTCTTGAAGTTTCGAGCAATTGACAGTCGCTCTGCTTCTCGCCCTTCTTCTCGTCCTTTAGCAATGCCTGCTTCAAGCCCTTCCTCTCGCCCTTCTTCCACCCCTTTGTCGTGGGCGAAGGCGATCTGGTTCCTTATGTCGCGTTCTGTGGTCATATCATTGAGGTATTTGATCTTGTCTTCATCTGCGAATGTACTCAAATCCGCAGACTTAAACAACAAGTCGAAAAATTCTCCCGCAAGACCCTTCGGTTTTTCCTTGAAATTCACCATGTTGCCCAGAGCGTAGCCGATCTGCTCCAAAAACGGGGCGTCCGGTCCGCCCGTGCACTTCGTCACGTCCAGAAACACATAATGCAGGTCGTCGGTCATCAGCTCACCCGACTGCTCCTCGCGCAGAGAGTAGCGATGGAGATACCGGCCGTCGCCCGTCAGCGAGAAACGGACCACGCCTATGAAGTACACCGGCTTGAAGCGGTACCTGTCCGCCCCGCGATCGATCTGACGCTGGATTGCAAATGTCGAATTGAACACCGCACGGTCGTAAAAGTCGCTCTGCTCCGCACGCTGCACCTCCACCACGAAGCGCTCACCATTCTCGTCGACGCACTCGACATCCACCCTGACGCCCTTCTTGCCGATATTCTGGTTCGTACTCTCCTCGGAGGTGTACTCCAGCGACTTGATCTTGCGCTCGGGGATCAGCGCCTCCAGGAACAGCTGCATCAGGCGTTTGGCGTTGCCGTATTCCTTAAATGATCGTTTGAACGAACTGTCCAATAGGACATCCGCATAACGGCCGAGGCCGTCGAAAGAAATTGAAGTTTCCATAGCACGTTGGAATTCGTCGGCCTGCGGAAGCGCGACCGGGCGCCAACATTTGCTTCCGTAGGCCCAAGTCAAATAAGCCCGGTCGGGAACAAAGATGAGCATTCCCGAGCAGAAATGCAAGGAAAATCGCGAGAATCAATGCATTGTAAATCAGTGGTTTACCGCGCGTCGAGCCGCGGTGGACAAAAGCGCTGGATGGACTCTTCTGACAGTTCCTCTGGCGTTATACTGCCGAAGAACGGCAGGATATGCTTGTTGGTGATTTGAACATATATTGCATAGGTGGAGGGCTTAACCCATTTGCGCTTGTCTGCTTTCCATAGAGCAGTGACATCATAAAATGATAAGGTTGACATAACTCTGATAATTTGGTTTCACATTTTCCACGCCTTAGCGTGAAGTCGTACCAAACTATCAGAGTTGCAATAAAAAAAGGCCCCCGACAATGCGAGGGCCTCATGCTTAAAGAGGCACATTATTCATACACATCATAATTGATGGTGATTTCGGAAATGCCGGGGCCATTTGCCGCTGATGTCGTGCTACTGCTGAAAAGAAGTTTTCCGGTCCCAGCCGCCGGTGATGTCGTGACAGTCAAAGTCTTATTTGCCAATGAAGACCCACCTGCATCTACAGAGCCAAGATCAACACTCGATCCTGAAGAAGGGACATACGTAATATTTGTGGTTTTGTAGTCCTTACCGCCAAATGTTCTCGTTTTAATAACGACTGATTTAATAGAGTTGAACGAGAAAGACGGACTCTCGATTGACGAACCAGAATTCAAAATATAATACGACGAGTTGTCTTTCGCACTTACAGTCCATCCACTGTGTGATGAATAAGTGAATTTAAGGGACTTATCCGTTAAAACTCCAGATGGACGGCTGCTTACAATAACATTGATATCTTTTGACGCAGCTTCGTAATCTCCAGAGGCTTCAACAGAAACGGTGACAACAGCAGTACCGATAGCCAAAGGGGTCACAACACCTGTAGAAGAATTCAGAGAGATATAAGAGCTGCCAGACTTAATGCTATATGAGATTGTTCCGGGAGAATCAGAAGTCGCACCAATAGCCACGGGGTCATCATCGGTATAGATGGATTTGTCAACGGCATTAATGGTAGGAGTATAGTATGCAAGTGATGCCGTGGCAATCTTATAGGTTACCCGAATTGCATCAACACGTACCTGTGATGAAGCAGTAAATGAAACTGATTCTGCGTTTCCATCCCACTCTCCAGCAGTAAGGTTGCTCAAATTAGAAAGAGAGTAACTCTCCGTCACATCGAACTCCACGTGAGTGATTTTTGCTCCAGAAGGGACAGATACAGTTAGCGTTGCTCCAGAGTAGATTCTTATGTGATCATTAGAAGCATCAGCAAGTCCACTACTGATAACAGCTGTAACATTTCGCCTTACGCCTGTTTGTTTTTCCATACTACCTGTCATTCCACCTGACGCAACGCCTGTGAAGGTCGCGGTAGCGGTTGTTAAATCCTCAAAGCCTCCCTGAGTGCATGTGATGGTGCGAACAAGGGAACCATCTACATTGTGCGTTATTGTGATGGTGCCGGAATTGGGAGCGACATTGCTGTTGGTGCTCTTCGGAGTAACGGTCAACGTTCCATCAACAAGGGTGACAGTGGCCCAATCCATAGTTGTTTCGGTCTTGGTATAAGAGCCGTTAGCATTGACGGTAATTTCGACAGCCTTTGGATCGGTAGCATCAAATTCCCAGTCGAGGGCGACATTGGAAGATGCTCCGTCAAGAAGGAGGACTGGCTCATCTGGATCAACGTACACCTGAAGGTCTGTTGCTATGATATAAAGTACTTCATTAGATGTATGATATCCAACTGTATAACCGTAGATTTCCACAGGTCCATCTTCAACCTCAGACGCGCTGGTCAAATAGAGGTCTCCGGCACTTGCAACTGAAATAGTACGACCGGATTTCGTGCCAACTGCATGGATATAACGCACCTCTGAGTCGAACATTGAAGATGTCAACTCGGCGGCAACACCATGGTTTACTTCAACGTTGTCTCCATAGACAGCATCAGAGAATGCTGTAATCTGGAGGATGTCACGCGCAGCATAAGTAGTCGCGGTGGCCATAACGGAATTAAAGAATTTGCCAACAGTTAAACCATGTGAACTCTTGTAAAGAAGTTTATTGCCTGTGGCGTCATGCAGGATTACATTATTCCCATCAACGGCCATTACGGTGATGTTTCTGAGATAATAGGTGGATTCTGCCGTGACTTCGGATAGGGTGCTCACCTTAGGCGTCACTGTAATGGTATATGATGCGGAACCCGCACGATAATTACCAGAAGCCGTAGCGGCGGCCGTTACAGTTGCTGTTCCAACTGTTGCATCATCAAGGAGGATTTCGCCTGTAGCGGGGTCAATGATACCGATTTCATCGCCAGTCATAGAATAAGTGATCACAGCCTGGTTGCCATCAGGAAGGCTTGCTGTCTGGCCATTGAAAGCATTATAATCATCATCCCCAAGTTCGAAAGTATACGATGCATTGGCGAAGGCGATACCAGAAGCATTGCTGCGGCCGTCGCTCAACTTATATAGCTGAACAAGTTTCTGTGAAGATTTATAGTACCTGAACTTCTCCGAGCCGCTTGTTGAATAGAATTGGAAAAGAGGCCCTGCGCTTGATGCGATAGAAGCCTGTCCATCTGCGACAGTTATAGTATGCTTATAAGGAGAATCTCCCGAATCTAAACCATTGGAGTTTTCCGTTCTTCCGATATATTTTCCGTTTGCGGTTTTTATACTAAATCCACCATCATAAGAAGCAAGATCTACATAACCAGCCTCCGTCGCGTCTGTAGGTGTGATTTTGCTATCAGAAATACTAACACTGAAGTAATTGGCTGATGCATCGGGGTTAGAAAGGGAGCCATTGTATGCAACATTATTCCCTTCATAAACGATGAGGTATCTTCCTTCTGTAACGCCAGCCGTGGAAGTAACCTTCTCATATTTTGCAGGCTCAAGCCATGCAAGGTCGCCGAGAACAACCTTGTTGATTTTACCTGCTGTATATGTCATAGTGCCCTTAGACTGCAGGTAGGACACTTTATTGGTGGTTACGATGGTCAATTTCAGACCCGTATAGCTGCCGGGAAGTACATTGAACCAGAGCTGAAGGTTGCTGGCTTTGGGAGCCTCGGTCGGGAATGTGATTGTGATAGAGTTTGTTTCCCCAGTAGGAGTAAGTGTGCCTCCTGATACAGAAACCGAGGTTGCTGCAATATTTCCGCTCTGGACAGACAATGACGCAGAAACAACATCCTCATCAGGGCCTCCGGTGATATGGAAATAAGCGATACCCGTAAGACGATTCATCGGGATCACAAAATTCTTGCCCTCTTCATCTTTTCCAAGTCTTGTTCCGCTGTAGCTTTGTGTTCCATACATTACATCGAATGCCGAATTATACGCATTACCTTTTTGTGTACGGTCAGATCCGAAAGGAATGTTACCACCATCAACATACGGATAAACAGCCTCATACTCCCAGTCCTCATCAACGGTGGGCGTTTCGGAGGTAAAGCTTGCTATAAAACATTTTTCCGCCTCGTCCCATTCAGCAGGAGCCTCATCAATAAAGGAATCACTGTTGGCAAGGAGATAAATCTTGTCTGATGTATCTTCCCAAGCCGCGAGGAACTTGGTGTCTTCGGCATTAGCCTCAAGCGTAGCCTTCGTGGAAGGATCTGTAATCTCAGCCTTAAACTTTACAACATTAGTTACGGGTTCTGATACAGGCTGCTCATCAACAGGAGCATCAACTTCTTTTGAGCACGAATACACTGTTGCCGTTGCTACAAGGGCGAACAGTAAAGGTTTCCAAAGGTTCTTCATAAAGCAAATGGTTTAACCACGTCCCCAACCTGCGGTGTCATCTTCGACACCCTCTCCTTCGATGCTCTTAATACCGTTGCTACCTTGCAGCAGCGCGCCCTCGAATCGTACCACGAGGACATCAGTTGTTGGAGCCTCATAGAGGCTTTTAGTTTTGTTCATATGCATATTGTTTTAATAAGTTGATTTCTAAGCGGAGATATCGAGTTCCACACCGGCTTTAGCTCCCCCATAAGGGAGACCGCAAGGTTTCATCTTTGGCAAAAAATGCATAACTTCGCCCCGCAGAACTTAATGACAATGAAAAAAGCAATCCTCTTCATTCTCGCAGCTGCGGCCCTCACGATGGCCGGCTGCACAAAAGACGACACCAAGGCGTCCCAGCCTGCTGTCAAATCGCTTAGCATGGATACAATTAGCGGCGGAGTTTCTATCCTGACTTCGACGACTGCGCCGACTTACGACGCAAACGGCAGGCTCATCGGGCTCTACACCGAAGTCAATTCGCCTTCGATCGGAAACATTTCCAAGAGTACCACGACCTTCGAATATGATGACGCCAGCCACACTGCGGTTGTCACCAGCAACACGGAATCGGAACTGAGCGATGGACCGTACACCACGAACTACCACTTCGACTCGAATTGGAAGGTCCTGGAAATCAGGGACGACGAGGGATACGGACTGACCTACACCTACGACGGAGACCGTTTGTACAGTTTCTCAAGAAGCGTTTCCATGGTCAAGTCTTCCGAGTGGAAAATCACCTGGACCGGTGACGACATCACCAAGATCGTGGATGAGTCAGCGACCACTACGCTGACCTACACGACCGAAGCGAACCCTTTCACGAAGGGCCTCGACCCCATCGGCGATGACCTGCTCACCACTGAATCGCTTCTCGGCCTGACCGGCCGCCGCACGGCGCATCTGCCCGAGACTAGTTCGACCGTCACCTCGCTCGGCGGCAGTTCGGAATTCGTCTTTGAGTACAAGAAGGACGACCGCGGACGCATCGTCGAGATCAGCAAGAAGGGCGTCGGGAAAAGCGAGGGCAAGGGCAGCGTCTACCGCATCGAATATTGATCGCGCGCGGCCACTGCCGGCCGATCGAAAAAGGGCGTAACCGTATCTGACGGCTACGCCCTTTTGGTTGTCGCTTGCGAGTGTGCTACTGCTCGTCGACGAGAATGCGTCCGAGCCGGTCGACCCTCTTTTCGAAGCGGTTGACGCCCACGACTGCGAGGATGTACGCCAGGCCGTTCGCGATGATTCCGAGGCCGATGATGGCCGAAAGCACGCCGGCGGCGACATCAAGATTCTTCAGGCCGCAGAAGCCCAGCACTGCGCCGCCCACGCCGAGCAGCAGCAGGACCCACCACATCGGGAAGCCCACTTTCTTGTAGTCGAAGCTCTGAACGGCGATGATCACGCCCTCGATCATGACCCAGAGGGCGAAGACTACCGGCAGGGAAACGGCCGTTCCGAGGACGTTGAACAGGAAGAAGCAGCCGAAGCAGATGTCGAGCAGCGCGCCAAGTGCGCGGGTGCCGCTGTTGGGCAGGAATGCCTGAGTCCTGATGGTGAAGACGAGTTTGGTGATACCGGCAATGAGGGTTATGCAGCCGAGTATCCATGCGGCGGATACAAGCGTGATGTTTGGTTTGGCAATACACACTACGCCGAGGATGATAAGAAGAAGGCCTGCAATGCAGAGCCAGATTTTAGTACTTGTTTTCATGTCTTATAGGTTTTACTATACAAAGGTAGCATTTTATTTCCGAAAGTCCGCCACTCGGCGGGTTGTGGAAAACTTGTGGAAAACTATTCGTCGTTTCTCCCGCCCGATTCTTTGAATCGAGTCGACTAAAAATTAACTTTGTGATCGCTTACGTGGAAATGCAATATACATCGCTACATACCGGCTTCTTTTCTTCCCTTATGGGGGAGCTAAAGGGGTGGCACTGCGTAGTTCTGACAATCAAACTATAAACCCAATACAATCATGACAAAACAAACAAAACAGGTGTACGAAACACCGACTACTGAATCCCTCGAGCTACGTTTTGAGGGGGTGATTTGCGAAAGCGGCGGAGCCGGAAGCGACGATAACGTTTTTAATGATGGAGATTATTAATAGACCGTTATTATGAAAAAGTCTTTTGCTTTAGTTTTTACTGGCTTGCTCGCACTTTCTCTGACTGGATGTCATAACGAGCTCAATTTCGAAACCGTTATTGAAGGCCCCACACACTCTGTTGTATTTACAGCGGATAAGATCATTGATACCAAAACCGGAATCGCTTCGGAAGATGACTCCGGAGTATCATATAAGTGGATCGATGGTGACATTGCCAGAATGCGCATTACCGAATCTTATGAGTATGAAGCCGTGAATCCGGAAACGAGTGAAATAGAAAAGAAAACCAGCACAAAGGCTGGCACCATCACTTCGATGAACATCACCAATGATGGCAAGAAAGCAACATTCAATGTCACCTTCGCAGGAAATGCCCCGGATGCCGAAGTCACTTACCTAGCATCGTACGCAGGTTCGCACTCTGGAAACGGTAATCCTCTTATTCCTGCAGCGCAGAGCCCTCTACAAGCAAGCTTTGACCCTGCTGCTGATGTTTTGGTTTCCGATCCTATCGTTAGGGATGCCAGAGATACCGAAAACGATGAATTCACCTTCAATATGACCCGCAAGGTTTCCGTCAATAAGATGACGCTCAAAGGTCTTGAGGAAGGAGAGGTCATATCTTCCGTTACCTTCTCTTCTGACAAGAATCATTCTGCGTATTATCAACTTGCGACAGGTAATTATTCCTCTAACGGAAAGACCCTGACTTTCTCATTTACAACAAACAATACGGTTCCGGCAAGCGGGGAATTCCCCGTTTATTTCACTACAGCCCCTGTGGATGATGCGACCTTCACTGTGACCGTTACGACCGATAAGAATACTTATGAGAAGACTGCAGCGAAGACTATTTCTTTCGCATGTGGAACAGTTAGGCGTTTTGGCGTTGACCTTGAAGGCTGTGCTACGCCCATCTCCGCAGGCACTGTTTACACCCTCGTTGAGAATCAGGGCGACCTTTATCCCGGTGCGACATACATTATTGTCGCCAATTCTGAGGGTAGTTTTTACGCGCTTGGTGCACAGAGCACGAATAACCGTTCTGCCGTTTCTGTAACGGAAGACAGCGGTGTAATAACCATCGATAACGCTGTCGCAGCAAAACCTGTGGTGCTTGAATCTGTTTCTGGTGGCTATCTTTTCAAAGACGCCGAGAGCAATCAGTATCTTTATGCAAGCAGCACCTCAAAAAACTACATGCACAGTACAGACGATGAGACTGAACCGAACGCCGTTTGGACAATTTCTATAAGCGAGGGCGTTGCTCATATTGTTAATGTTGGAAACACGGACAGAGGAACGATGAGGTTCAATCCCAATAATGGAAGCCCTCTGTTTGCTGCATATGCTTCAACATCTGTTGTTGGTACTGGCGATTTGGCTTTATATGTGGATTTGGACACCTGTGTTCCCACTCTTGCTACACCCAACGTGCTTGCAGAAGTTCAGAACACCAATGAGATTTATGTCACTTGGGACGAGGTTGCCAATGCAGACAGTTACCTTGTAACATTATCATGCACAGGTCAGGCCAATCAGAACATCGCTACCCAAGATGAAGAGGCTACATTTACCTCTCTCGCTGATGGCACATACACAGTTACTGTAAAAGCGATTTCTAACGATCACACTTCTTATTTGGATTCTCGATTAGCAACAGTCGAGAACCTCCTTATCGGAACCCCCAAAGGCTCTGTTAGTAATCCTTATACTGCTGGCGAAATTCTTACCAATTATCCTGATGGTTCAGGCGATGACTTCTACTATGTCTCTGGAACAATTTCCAATATTCAGGAGGTTAGCACGGCTCATGGTAATGCCACATATACGATTACTGATGGAGTAAATTCTATCCTTGTATATCGTGGAAAGTATCTTAATAATGCTAATTTCGCATCTGAGAGCCAGATAGCCGTAAATGATGAAGTGATTGTATACGGACAAATCGGAGTCTATAACAGCACACCTCAGCTAGCACAGGGGAACTATCTTTACTCCATCAACGGCAAGTCGAAAACGCTGACTGCAGGTTCGCTCTCCACAACAAAGGATGACGAGAACAAGACGGTTACAGTCATCTGGGGTAGTGCTACAGGCACAGATAGCGACATCAGCTACGTAGTAAACTGTGGCACCCAGAGCTACAATGCCAATGCAGCCGGTAGTCACACCTTTACAATGCCAGACTATGGCGAGTATGCTGTAACTGTTGTTGCCTCCGCCTCTGATGCTATTTCAGCCGAAGTAAATACAACAGTTACGCTAACTGATCCTAATGCTAGCGGCGGAACACTTACTTTGGACTTTGAAAGCACAGCAAGCTCGTATACCGATTGGACCATCACCAATATCGTTACGCAGCAGACCAATTCAAATGTGAATGGACACACTGGCTCTTACTACGGAGACACCGACGGAAAAACCACTGGTTCGATTGTAACCAAAAATACGATTGCGAGCCCCGGCACTCTTACCTTCTATGTCTCAAAGGAGAGCACGAACACCAATGCTGGGAGTGTTTGGAAAATCAGCGTCTCATCAAATGGATCTTCTTGGACACAAGTGGGGGACGATCAAGCCGCAGCATCTGGCATTACTCGCGGTACATGGACAGAAGTCTCAAGAGATCTGAGCTCGTATTCTAATGTCTATGTCAAGATAGAATACTCAGGCACGACTGCTGTCCGCTGTATTGACGATATCAGTTTGACCTACAACTGACTCCCATCCGGCGGAGGCGCCGGGGGTGAAGAGCCCATGGCAAACCAGGTGGCAGGATGGCTTGAAATGCCATCCTACACCACCTCCGCGATGAGCGGAACTACCACGTCGAGCTTGAATGACCTGTACAAGGTCACTCATAGTGCGACGATGGGAGGGAAGTCGCAGCGCAACTACACGATCCTCTACGATCCGGAGATGTTTGCGTCGTACTGGGTCGCATATCCTTTGTGCGCTGATCACCTTGGAAGCGGGCGCAATGAGTCCTGGGCCTATGATCCTGAGATTGAAGATTCCAAGCAGACTGATGCCATTGCCAGTGCATACGGTGTAAGTCTCTCAACGACAAACTACCCGAACAACGTCTATGCACGCGGTCATCAGATCCCCAATGCCGACCGAAACGGAGTCGACGCGATGATGGAGCAGACCTACTACATGTCCAACATCACGCCCCAGATTCAGAATGGTTTCAATGGTGGAATCTGGAATAATCTGGAAGGAGCAGTAAGGGGCCTGACTTCGAGATGCGACACCGTCTATGTGGTTACAGGGGCGGCCTTCCGCAAGAAGGGCGGAAACGAAAGCATCAGAACTATCGTGAATACGCGCGACAGTAAGACGCTCCCTCTTCCTAACTACTATTGGAAAGCCCTCCTTAAGGTCAAGAGGTCTGGCAAGACCGTCACCGAAGCATCGGCAGTCGGCTTCTGGCTCCCCCACGCTGACCTCCAAGGCGAAAGCTACTCCGACTCGAAGTACGTCGTCAGCGTCGACCAGATAGAGGCATGGACCGGATTCGACCTGTTCGTCAACCTGCCGGCCGCCCTACAAACCTCAGCCGAGGCCAATACAAGTTGGACGTCGTTCCAGAAGTTCTGACGCGCGGGTAGGATAACCCGTCATGTCGTAAGTCAAAGGTAATAATTTTTGCCGATATCGGCAAAATTATTACCTTTGACCTTGGATAGACGTCATTATTGCCGATAATATGGAATTCATATCTGTGACACAATATGCCGAACAGCACAATCTTTCCGAACGAACCGTAAGGTCTTGGTGCGCGTCTGGGAAGATGGAAGGTGCGGTGCTTGTAGGGAAGACGTGGAACATACCGGCAGATTGCCCTCTCCCCAGAAAGGGGGGAATTAAAACTAGTCCGCTCCTGGCAAGACTCAGGCAAGAGAAGGATGGCAGAGTCAGCGGCGGCATTTACCATCGTACACAGATTGACCTTACCTATAATTCCAACCACATTGAAGGAAGCCGCCTCACTCACGAGCAGACCCGGTACATCTTTGAAACAAATACGATAGGGATCACGGATGAAAGTGTCAAAGTAGACGATATTGTCGAGACCATCAATCACTTCCGTTGTGTCGATATGGTAATCGACAGGGCAGAGGAGAAGGTCTCCGAATCATTTATCAAGGAACTTCACCGCATCCTTAAAACCGGTACATCCGACAGCAGTAAGCCGTGGTTCAATGTGGGTGAATATAAGAAACTTCCCAATGAAGTTGGAGGGAATGCTACATGTCCTCCGGAGGAAGTGCACCAGCGGATGAGGGCTTTGTTGTCGGCCTATAATTCGAAAAATGCGAAGACGCTCAAAGACGTTATCGACCTTCACCAGCAGTTCGAATCCATCCATCCCTTTCAAGACGGGAACGGGCGTGTTGGCAGGCTTATCATGTTCAAGGAATGCCTTGCAAATAATATTGTGCCCTTCATCATAACAGAGGATTATAATATCGATGGCTACCTCATGGACACCTGCCTGACGGCTCAGGATCAATTCAAAAAGCTGCTGGAATATTTCAGAATCAAATATTAATCGTCACAATAATCATGAAAAATCTTTTCCCCACAATTCTCCTTGCCCTTTCGGTGGCAGCGCTGACCGGATGCGATCCCGACCAGTTCGAGAAGGACAAGGCCAGCGGTCTTAAGTCTTATGAACGCGTCACTGTCAATGGGCGCAGCGTTAATTACAAGGAAGTCTATACTCCCAAGTGGGGAATCGACGACAGGCTTTCTTCGATGGTCCAAGAGCAGTATGAGGCCCTGGCCGAAGATAAGAGCAGTGACAATGCCGAACTCACCCTCGTCAGGAAGGTGACTGCTACCTATAAATGGAACAATGGCGGCTGGGCTTTGGAGGAGTCTCAGAAGCACGAAGCGTACGATAAGGAAACTGGCACGTGGGAGTCTTTCGATCCGATTGTCTGCACTTATGTGTGCGACGACACCTGGACCGTCAGGGAGTCGGAGAGCATCTGGAGCCCTGAACCCGAAAAGTATGAGTATGAGAATGGTTACATCGTCAAGATCATTAACAACAATTCAGAGATTGAATTCATTTGGAAGAACGGCGATCTTGTGAAGGTCATCGATGGCACTGCCAATGTAAAGGAAATTACCTATACCGCTGAGGAAAATCCCTTCAAGGACGGATTCGATCCTCTATGCGGGCCGTTTGTGGACAATGCCTTCATGATCGGACTGGCAGGGAAGCGTCCGGCTCATCTGCCAGATGTCATCAGCAATACCTGGGGCGAAGGGGAGCGCCAGATCAGTGGCTCTTACAAGTACCAGTACAAGAAAGACGCTAAAGGCCGCATCATTGAGGCGACTCATGTCAGCTGCGACCCCCAGACCGGCACCGTCATCGACGACGGATATCGCCAAACTCTGACGTTCAATTATTAATCATATAATCCTGTCGTGGCGCTGCTTTCCCAACTATTGCATCTGCCTGATCCTCACGTCGATGCCTGGCAGCTGGCTCGGTATGCCGCTTAGGTCCGTGTCGCTGTAGTGGTAGGGGATCAGGACCTTTGGGCCAATCACTTTCGCCGCGCGGACGCACTGCTCGGGAGTCATCGTATAGGGCTGATTTACCGGCAGGAAGGCTATGTCGATGTCTTTGATGCCGGCCATTTCCGGTATGTCCTCAGTGTCGCCGGCTATGTAGATACGCAGGCCGTCTATCGTGAGAATATAGCCGTTGTCTCGCCCTTTGGGGTGGAACTTCTCGCGTCCCGGGGTTGTGTTGTAGGCGGGAACTGCCTCCACGCTGATGCCGGCTGCAGGCTCGGCCGTTTCGCCGTTGGAAAGGGGAGTGCCGTACCCCAGCATCCCCGCGCAGCGCGCATTGGTCAGAAGCTGCGTCTTGTCGGCCATAAGGGCCGCGATTGCCTGCGGGTCATAGTGGTCGGCGTGCTCGTGGGTGACCATGATAATGTCGGCCTTGGGGAATTCGGCCTGATAGTCGGTAGGACGGCCGAGGCCTGAGACCGGATCGACCTGGATCGAGAGGCCCGCCCAGCGGATTTCCAGCGAGCCGTGCTTGATAAGGGTGATCTCCAGGCGTTTGCCGCCGGGGGTGGTGAATCGCTCCACTTCGTATTTTGTTACAGGGAGCGCGGCCGCAGCCCAGGCGAGGATGCCGCCCTTGAGGTTGAAAACCTCGTAGCCGGCATCCCGCAGGGCCGCCGCTGCGGCCGCGCTTCTCCTTCCGGAGCGGCAATACACCATCACGGGACGCGATTTGTCAAGAAGCGCCGTTGCGGCAGAAATGAAGTCCTGCCCCTGCCAGTCGATATTTGCAGCCCCGCGCAGATGCCCCTCGGCATATTCTGCCTGGGTTCGTACGTCTACGAGTTGGGCATTGTTGTCGTTTTCGAGCATCCGGGCAAAAGCATCGGTGCCGAGGTCGTGTTTTCCACGGCAGGAGAAAAGTGTCAGCAATGATATTGACATGGCGGCAAGAAGATGTTTCATGGCAGTACTGTTAGTTATCCCTAAAGATAAAAAATTCTTGTGGAAAACTTCTGCGATTTGTTTAAAACTATCCCCGCGGAAATGTGTAAATTTGCGCTGCTTTTGGAATTCATATATTCTATATATCATGTCAACCAAACTTTTTTACGAAAAACCCTCGATAGAGGTTCTCGGTCTACGCACCGAGGGCATGGTCTGCTCAAGCGACCCTGAAGATCAGAGTGCCGGATTCGAAGACTCCGGAGCAATTCTGGATGATTTAACCACCATTATTTGGTTCTAAAAGGCTGAAGCGCTATGACAAAGAGATTTATCACATTTGCAGCGATTGCAGCCCTTCTCGTCGCGGGATGCGGTGAGGAGCAGAAACTCGACTTCCAGCCGGTCGCCCCTAAGGGCGAAAAGGCCGTCTCACTTCGCGCGAGCGTGCCTCAGACCAAAGTGCTTGCCGACAATGCCGGCACCTTCAAATGGCAGAACGGCGACCACATCACGGTCATCACCGATGGAGACCACATCCGCCAGTTCTCGACGACCGACGCTGGCTTTGAGGCCACTTTCAGCGGCACGATCCCCACGGCCGAGAATATCGGGGCCTACGCTCTCTATCCCGCCAGCGAATCCCATGTCGCAGCGGGCAACATGATTGAGTACCACCTCGACGGCGATGTCGTCTGGTGCGCCAACGCTTCCAACATGCCGATGCTTGGCAAGGTCACCGGCAGCGGCGTGAAATTCAAGGCCATCGGTGGTGTGCTCAAGCTCGTCCTCTATAACATCCCTGCCGAAGCCGACTACCTCCAGTTCGTCGCCACAAATAAGCAGATTACGGGCGCTTTCGATATCGACGATGCTTCTGCTTCCGATGTGATTATTGCCACAGGAACCGGCGCGGGCGCCAACAAGGAACTCCTCATCGACTTCTCAGCCAACTATTCCGAGAACAAGGTCTTCTACATCCCTCTGCCCACCGGCACCATCGACGGCTTCACCCTCAACCTCCTGGACGCTGAATACAACGAACTCTTCTCCAAGACAACGACATACAACCTCGTCGTTGCCGCCAACCATCTTATCCTGGGCCCGGCGTTGAATTGCGCGGGAGCAACTTCTGATGTGTCGCTAACGAACGCAGAAATAGTTGCTGGCGTTCCGTCGAGTTATGGAAGTGGCACGATATCTAGTGCATCTGGTACATGGTCTTTCAGTAAAGCAATGAAGCAAACGACCGCGTCAATAACCAGAATGCAAATTGCCGCAGGAGAGTACCTGCAACTTCCGGCTTTTTCAGATGAAATATCTTCTATCGTTCTTCACGGTACTGGCAATGGTGGCGGTCAAGGATTCAGCGGAACATTCTATGTAAGTTCAACTTCCTCAAATGCCAATCAATTTGCCTCTCAGGCTCATTCGGGCGCGTTAGGAGATGATGTTACCATCTCTATCCCAGCCGGACATACTACTGGTTATATTCTTGCCTCAGGAGTCTTCCGCATCCAATCGATAACAGTCTCCTTCGGTGGATCTTCATATGATGTGCCTACAATCAAAACATCTACAGATAATATGACGATTTCTGTCGGCACATTAACTAGATCAATTACTGTAGAATTGGACAATCCGGTCGATGATCTTGGTATCTCGTACATTCTTGGTAAGAAGGACGAAAAATCCACAGATTGGGTATCTTCTGTTTCTATTGAAGGAACTAATCTTACTGTCACGGCAAATGGAGCCAACGGCACCGCAGAAGATAGGGAAGCAACCCTTACTCTCCGCGCTTCCGGTGCTCAGCCGAAGGTCATCAATCTCAAGCAGACAAGCGCACTCGTTCAGAAGCCGGCAAGCATAAACGGCATTCCCGGCAATGGCACTGTGACAGCGTCTTGGACCAAGGATGATCATGCAACTGGTTATGTTGCATACCTGTGCACATCAACCGGCCTTGCAGATCCTACCGCAACTGGTACAGAACTTACCCCCGAACTTGACGGCACGACATACACTGTGACAAAGACCGGCCTCACCAACGGTACGGACTATTACGTCTATGTCAAGGTCGATGCAGTTGCTCCCAATTATATCGCAGATGCCGAGTGGGCTGTTTCGGATGCGATTACGCCGAATAATACGATATACTATGAGAAGATAACATCTGTCGGTGAAATAGAAGCTGGTGCGCAGTATTTGATTGTATGTGAAGGTCAGGGAGTTGTTTTCAACGGTGGAATTACTGATGGAAGTGACTATGCAACTGCCTCTAACACTAAAATAGCCGTAGCTATTGTTGATGGCAAAATTGTTTCCACTTCCGAAATCAATGCTGCTAATGTTACTATTCTTGGAACAACAGATTCATATTCAATTCTGACTTCCGGTGGATTATATATTGGTAGAAGTGCATATGACAATGGCTTAGAGACCAGTGATACACCATTTACTCATTCCATTGCCTTTGATGAAGGTAATGCTCTCTTAAGCATCTCTATCGCTGAAAACAGCGTAGCATTAAAGTACAATTCTTCATGGAGTGGAGGTGGTTTTAGGTATTATAAGAATGGCCAAACAGCTATTCAGCTCTACAAACTCAATGACGCACGCGCTTCAGCCGGCATGTCGTGGTCTGCTGCATCAGCTACGGCAACCATCTCAGACGGTGATGTAATCACTTTCACCGCCCCGACCCTTACCCCCGGAAACGCAACAGGGATAACCTATGATTCGACAGATAAGGATGTCGCTACTATCAGCAATACCGGTGTTGTAACAATCCTTGCCGGAGGTACGACCACTATCAAGGCTGTCTTTGATGGCGATGCAAACTACAAACCTGCTGTTGCTACATACACTCTTACCGTTACTGACAACCGCGTCACTTACGATTTCGAGAACATTGCCGAGCTCAATGCGCTCATTACGAGCACATCGACCGACTTTTTCGGTTATCTGACAGATGCAGTCGTCTCGTATGTGCCTGATGTTAATAACGCGATCATCAAAGATGCCACAGGTTCCATCCTTGTGTTCAAGTCGGGCCATGGCCTGAAGCAGGGTCAGTCATTCACCGGAGAAGTGAATGTAACAACGAAATTGTACTATACCACAGCTGAGGTTACAGAATTAGACGCAGTATTTGCAGGATCCGAAACTGTTGTAGCTCCTGAAACCGTGACACTTACTCAGTTGGTAGGCAACTTTGATGCTTTCCAGAATGCATATGTGCAGGCTACTGATTTGACTGTGACCGGCGTTTCCGGCAAAAACATTTCCGTAAGCAACGGCGGTAAGACTTATGTTGTCTACGACAATGCCGGCACTTCAAGCGTTTCAGTCGGTGATATCATTACCGCAACTGGTACTGTAGCCGACCACAATGGCACAAACCAGATCAAGGTCTGGAGTTCGGATAAGATAGTGGTCACAGGAACTGCCCCTAAGACCGTCTCATTCAGCCAGCCTGCAGCCGGCGGATCTTTCACGGTCTCTGTCGATGGCTCGCCGATTACTTCGGGCACGGTTGTAGAATCCGGTAAGACAGTTACGCTTGTTGCAACCCCTGCAGCAAACTATAACTTCACCGGTTGGACTGTGACAGGAGCAACAGTCGCAGACGACTCAGCCGCAACTACGACCTTTACTATGGGGGACTCCTCGGTAACTGTCAGCGCCTCGTTTACAAGTGCTTTGGCAAAGAAGTATGTCGATGTGCTTACAAGATCATTGACCGGAATCTCGGGTACATCTTATACCGCTTGGTCAGGTAAGAAGGGCTCTAAATCATCTGCAGTCTACGCAGGACAATCTGCCGGCGGTAATGATGCAATCCAGTTACGATCCAATAACAGTAATTCGGGTATTGTCTCTACTACGTCAGGAGGAAAGTTGAAAAAGGTTGTCGTCAGTTGGAATAGTAATACCAGCAGCGGAAGAACGCTCAATGTTTATGGCAAGAATTCAGTCTATACCAATGCAACTGACCTCTACAACAATAGTGAGCAGGGCACGCTGCTCGGAACTATTGTATTTGGAACATCTACTGAACTGACAATTACTGGAGATTACGAATATATTGGTATCCGCAGTGCCAGCGGGGCATTGTACCTTGATGAGATAGATATCACTTGGGAAAGCGTCGAATAGACGTGGCACTAATCCCCTTGATTATTAGGGGTAAACGCAAAATGATGTACTCGATCCAGAGTACATCATTTTGCGTTATTGGCTGTAGGTTAGCGAGTTATGTGCCACGCGACGGGGCATCGGCGAGTAGGGAGTTGGGAGTGAGGCCCTCAGAAGGTAACGCTCTTTATCCCCGTCTGTCCCCCCGAAATAATATGTATATTCTCCTTACCCGCCCCCGTTGAGCGCAGCGAAACTTCGCGTGTGGTAGGCACTTCGCATCTCGCTCTCGGTTCCGCGCGAGTGGCGAGAGGGCCTCGGGCGCAGGCCAAGAGCTAGGTCGGCGGGAGCGG
>OCTW011614239.1_pt1 | contig 21441 bp, 20 predicted proteins | sample 1539671 | NCBI WGS metagenome assembly OCTW01 (sample SAMN02144230, study PRJEB22623) | gut metagenome | biome: sheep rumen | host: Ovis aries | place: New Zealand
TTGAGGGTCCACATATGCTTTGTCTGTTTTGCGGACAAAGTTACCGCGGATCGGTCAGGCGGCAAAGACGGGGTTTACCGAAGGCTTACTAATCAAGTTAGCTTTATATAACCGGATTCCATATCACTGATACTGATTCACGTGTTTGTACTTCTCCCCTAACTCTAGCAGCTGCTTAAACATCTTCACCCGCTCCGGCTTCAACTCCCAGGCATTCATCAACTTCTTGTTGTGCTTCCACCAAGAGCGCAGATTGCGTTCCTCCGGGATGAACTTGGAGGGTTTTCGATGGTTGGTTTCAGGGAAGTCGATGGCCTCCTGCCATTTAGCGAGTCAGAGTTCGTCTTGGGTCATATGTATTTTTCGCTATTTGTATTAACGGCGTTTCAATTTGCCTTTTATATAAATATGGCTATGGCGCAATTGGCGGACATACTTCTTATCAAACGGTTCATCTCTATGCTCGCAATCCATATTAGGACAGAGTGCTTTTGCTTTCTGGCAATAGTGTTCATCAAACTCTTTTTGCAACAATGTTGAAACATCATCAACTGTTTTTTGAACCTCTTTAACCTGCAAATAAAGTTCATGGTTTGTGTCGAAGACAGTTTTGATAGCAGCTACGTGGTCGAGAATGGGAGCAATTCTTACCATCTCATTTAATCTGGCCGCCAACTTATCAGATTGTTTTAGTGCATCATTCAAAAACCTCAGCAAAACCAGTAATCTTCTATTATCAATTGCGATTTGATCTATGTCATAATTATCGCTTTTGATATTGGCTCTGAGCACCTCCAGCTCTTTACATTTATTCTTGCAAGCATCCACCATTTCTTGGACTTTACTCAACTCTTTTTCGCACACCTCCATTACACCGTATCCCATTCTATTGCAAAGAATAGCGCTCAATGTCTCCTCCTTTGATATGCCCGTATATAGATAGCGGTCTATAATTGCGTCAAACTGCTCAGCTACTTTATTTTCGACTTTAATTCTTATAAAGAAATAGATGAGAACTACGGCCGTACCTAGGCAGATTCCAACTTCGAATTCAGAATTCAGGATATTCCAAGACGCCAATTTAAAAGAAGAACTCCATGCCAAGGCGAAAAGGCCTCCCGCAAGTCCATCATAAGCAACATTCCACCCTAGTTTTGAGAAAAATGGCCGATAGAAATAGGATGGCACGAGCCTGTTCCTATTTATCATAGCAATCGAGGCAATTGAAATTTGGATTAATAAGATAACAGCCCATATCCACAAAAGATACGATGGATTATCATAGATGAGAATCAACGCAATTGCAAATACTGCAGTCAAAACAGAAAGGCCTGAATCCGTCCATGGGACCATTTCTTTGAGCAAGCGTACTCTTGTAAAATCATACCCACGCTCGCGTTTGAAAAACTTGAGCCATGAATGATATGCTAGGAAAAAGGAGACGCTCCCAGTTGCATAATATGAACAACGCATCCAATCTATTCGCCCCACGCTCTTCAATGATGCATAAGCAACGCTGAGTACTGTTATCAGTGCACCTATAAGAGCCCAATTGTTCCATCCTTGATATTGGCTAAGACTATTTTCCCGCTCCCTTTCTGAATACAGAAATGACAGGAACTCTGATTCCGATAAATCTGTGAGAGGATGTTTTACACTAACCATATAAATAAGTCCTTATTAGGCGTATAATAACTTTAGCGAGGTTACCAGATTAAATTCCAATATTGTTCTTTGTTCGCGTAGTATCTATTGATAAATAGCACGGGATGCCACAACGCGCCAAGATAGTTGGTGGAAAAGGCCATGGAATACTGTTCCGCTTCCTTTATCTCCGGGGCGTATCATGCAATTCGCTTCGTGTGAATACATTAAGCAGGGGGCTTCCGTTCTCATCACTGGGCCGGCCGGAGTCGGTAAAAGCTATCTGTCAACGGCCCTTGGTTATCAAGCCTGCCTCTCTGGCTATAGAGTCCGCCACTTCAATATGAATAAACTTCTGGAAGCCATGCTGATGTCTCGTATCGAGGCCAAGCCGCCAAGTTCTTCGACCGGATGGCCGAGGTGGATCTGCTCATTATTGAAGACTTCGGTATGAAGGTTCTGGATGGCCAGCAGCTGCTGGACTTCATGGAACTCATCGAGGACCGGCACGCCCGGAAATCAACAATCATCACCAGTCAGCTGCCGGTTAAAAACTGGTACGATATACTTGCAAAAAACACTACCGTGGCTGATGCCGTGCTCGACCGGCTCGCAAAAACGGCACACAGAATCGAGCTTTCCGGTGACAGTATGAGAAAATAATCCTATATTTGCCAAACCAGGCTTGAAACGTTAACTCAAGTGGGTGGTCATCGCCGAAATCCGCATATCCACAGATGCTTGCTCATCCGCATATACTTGCGAATAAGAAATCATCTTAGCCTTTCTTAATGTCAATGATTGGTTCATCAGCTAGTTTTTTGCTCAGAAATCCACCCTGTCTACAAGCTCTCTTCCTCTCCACTCTGTATTTGGTGCGGCCAAATACACTGACCCGTACTTTTCGTACATATCAAAATTCTCCATCACATCCTGCTTTATGATTTCTTCCCAGGAACTGACAAGTTCTGGAATGGCCTCATAATACAATTCCCCATCAAAATTATTTGGCCTTGGGGCATTCTCAAGCAGATTCTCATATCTTGCCTTGGCTCCGGGATGGCTCTGATACCCTATTGGAGGGAACATTGTATTTTCTGCTGCTTCATAGACGGCCAGTGCTGCGAACCACAACATAGTTGAATGATACAACATTTCGTACCAACCTGGTTCCCATTGGGGATAGGTCATTGCTCCTATGTCAGCATTAAACTCATGCTGCTGGCTCATGTTGTAGGCATACATCATCTTATAGTCCGTTTGGTCTTGGAAGTGTGCCTTCAGCACAGCCTGCTTCACAATGTTTCCTTTTACAAGGTCACCGTTTATTAAGTGACTATACTCATGAGCAGCAATGAATGTTATCTGTTGAGGATAGATTGGATTTATAACCTTAAGTATTTCTTGTGGTATGATACCTCGAGGATCCACCTCAAAGTCCAAAGACTCTTTCTGGAGCATAATCCTGATGGCGATTCTCATAGCTTGTAATCTCACGTTCATGGGGACATTGTCATCCAAATCCAGCAAGGCCAGACATGAGTATCGTGAAAACTCCTTTAACACGGTGCTGCAAGTAGAGCATATTCCGTATGGTGTTTCAAATATGAGTCCATTGGGGTCATTAGTTATGATAGACCCAAACGCCACCTGGCTGCATAACTCCTCTTTTTCCTTGTCTAAGTGATGTAATACGTCAATGTAATTGTATGCATTAAAGTATTTTTCTAGTGCCCAATCCCATCCTTTTTGCTCATAATAGTGTATGATATGCAAGAACACACGGTAAATCCGTATGTTGTCTGCAATGGTCTCCGCTCTCATGCGCAAGATGTAGTCCTGTGCATTCTGTACATTGAGAATGCGATCCAGTTCACTTTTGGAACATATCTTACCAAACCAGTCCCTTTGCAGTTTCAAATCAAATGCATCTGCCATAAGCCTTTACATCCCTTTTATATTGTCTGTTCCAGTTGCTCCCACACATCATTCTTCAGAATGCTGAGCGGTCGTTTCAAAAAATCTTCTTTACGCTCATAGTAACCACCCAGTACAAATCTCTTCATGTCAAATCCTGCTATACCCAGATTCTTTATCTGTGACTCCAAAGCTGTCATGTAGCCTTCTGAATATATTTTGTGCTTCCAGAGTATTTCCTCCACAATATCCTCATGCTCGTCATAGATGCCTTGCAGTCCCAGCATTTTGTTCATCTTACCCACTATCGAAACGTCATCTGACATCACGGGTGGATAATCTTCCCCTTCATTACACAAATATGGTGTTATCCCTTGGGCATTGTTGGTTGTTCTGAAACGTATGATGTCTTCATGTGCTAACGCAATATGCACTGGCTGCACGTTCGTTTCGCCTTCCTCGTAATACAATGAGAAGTCCAGTTGTCTGTCGTTCTTTCTTCGGTTACAGCTGCCACAAGAGGGTTGTAGGTTATAGAAATTGGTACACAGATATGGATATTTCGACTTGGGCCAGTTATGGTCTAACTCATAGCAGGAGACATCCTTGTTTACTACTTTCGCTAATTTCCTCTTTACTAATCTCAACTCCTGTACTGTAGCTGTTGTCGCAAACTGGGCATTACAGTAAACACAGGTTTTGATTTCCAACTTCCTGATAAATTCGGGCATGATGTCCTTTTGAACCTTGTCATAGCGCATTGCATCAACTATCAGTTCAAACAAAGGCCTCACTCCTTTTTTAGGCAGTTTCACTTTGATGCCACTGACATCGTATGCTGCCAGTTCTGCATCTACCTGCTTCATAATCTTTTCACCGTATTCAGAGGGTAGCAGTGAATTAAGGTCGTCATAGTTGTCGTAAATGGCCTTTACATAATTCGACGGGGCGGTAAAATCCCTCCCTTTATGGTTAATATATTTGCGGGCATCACTACCACAGGGTATCTTGATGGTTGTTCTTGCCCGTCCCAGTTGCTTGCTCAATTGAAGAAGTCTTGATTTAGGATCCTTCCCTTGGTTGAAAGTATTCTTATCCTCCATCTTTTGGGCATAGTCATGGGCTATCCCTTTTATTCTGTCTGTTATTAGTATCCTCCTCATCATATAATCCCCATCTTTCTGGCTTCACGCTCAATCCATTCCCTGTATTGAGAGGAATCCTTAAATTTCTTGGCATAGAGCTGCTGCAACTGGTATTTTATCACTTCATCTCCTACTATGTCAATAAGCTCTCTCGCCGTGTCTGCATTCCATTCTTCATCTTGACGGTCACTTGTCAGATAATCCACCAGGGATTCTATTTTCTGCTTTGCAAATTCCCCCATAAAACCACCAGACAAGAAAAAACTCTGACATAGCAACTCGTTTACATTGGCACCAAAGGTGTCCAACTCCTTTTTATCCGTTACATTCTTTCCTTCATCCAGATAAAGAATATTACCTTTGGGTATGTCACTAAGCACAAAGGGAGAGTGAGTTACAACAAATACATTGACACCAAAGTATTCAGTCAAGCGAGTACGCTTTATTAAGTCCACGAACTTATTGATGAATGTCCTTTGATATTCTGGATGAAAACAAATCTCAATCTCATCCAGTACCATACAGATGTTCTTATATGATACTCGTGTCTCTTCCGGCACAGACTTCAAGTTCATTGCATGATATATCAGAGTACTTGTCGTATAGATAAACTGCCGCTCGCCCGAACTGAGTTGATTAAGGTTGATTGCCTTATTGTATAATTGAATATTTCGCTCCCTGTCATCAGAAATAGTTTTCAATAATTCCTTGTACACATCATTCTTAATAACTAGGGCGTGCGGGCGGAAAATTGGTGGCGGCATCAGTTCCGTTCGCGTTTCTACACTATCAACCCGCTCCGAGTATCCGAGCATCTGTATATACTTCTTATATGTAAAACGCCCTTCCAATTGTTGCTTGTAGTTAGGTTGCAGTGTGGCATCTATCAGTTTTCTCGTCTGCCTAATCTTAAGAGTGATGTGCGATTGGTCATCAATAATCGTTTTCACCAACTCTGGTATCAGCTCATGATAATACGTTTCTGCCTTAGTCTGGAAAGCCAAATTCACATCGCCTACTGGCTCAAAGTGACTATATGAAGGATACTTACCGGCAACGCTCAATGTTTTGTAAGCCAGATATATTCTTAACGTCTGCTCCACTAAGCTCAAATATCTGTTATAGTCAAGCCCGTATGCATCCAAAATAGTTTTAGCTATACTGCCTTCTTGGTTATATGCCCATAGAAACTGGGAAGAGAAAGGACCTTCAGGTAGTTCCTTTAGTACTTTTCTGTCGAATTTCTGAATCAGAGGCCAGTTAAAAAAATCATAGCCTATATCCAAAAGTCTATACCCTTCTATCAATTGTTCTTCGTCAGGGACATCTTTCATTTCCCAAAGTAGAGCACAGAGTCTGCTGGTAGTCAACCGTTCTTCTTTGGCCATATCTACTGCGCCCTCATGTCTGTAGGGGTTCAACACGATAGGACTCATATAGCCATCGTTCTTGTGGAATACGCCATCTATCCAGCTGGTAGCATTATGTGTTTCAACCCATTTCTCTTCCTTCTCGTTCCAACATAATAACTTTTCATTAGCATAGTCATCCGTTATATATGACTGCATACTGTAGTTGGTGGCTATCGTGTAGAAGAAATGAGAGGCAGCCTTCACTTCTTTTTGGAAACTAGTTTCATCTGTGACTATTACTCCGTTTTTCTTATGTAAACACCCTGGGCTTTCAAGCGACCACATAAATGTCTCGTTTCCATAAACCAAGGAAACTTGGAATCTCTCGCATTTCAAAACACCGCCTACACCATCAATTTCATAATGTAACTCTCCCACCACATCAGTAATGAAATACACCTGCTCTGCGGCTGGACGCGGGTATCCTCTGAACATCAAAGCTGCAAGGTTGTTCGACATTCTGAACAGCATTTCAATGAGTGATGATTTGCCGCTACCGTTCATCCCAACCACAGCTTGTATTGACAAGCCCTCCATAAAGAACGCATCATGGTTTACATCCGAGAAAGTATACTCTCCCGGATCCAATATCTTTAGCTTACTTCCACAAGCCGCGTCCAGTATTAGTTTTCTTAAAACAAATCTACTCATTGATTACACGTTAATGTTATCGTCGTTTGCTGTCCCCTCTCCGCCCAAAACACATACCTAAAAATCCCCCTCCACCTTCAACTTTTCGTCTCATTAGTTTAAACCATCCTTCCTTCACACCCAGCACTCCCACACATACCTCGAGCTCTCTATCTCTGTCACAGGTATCAGTGTCTTCCTCGCACAGAAGAAATCAAACGCAATCTTCTCGTCAAAAATACCTTTCTCTGAGTTGAAGTTCACAAAACACACCCTTGACAATCCCCCGCAAAACCTTTTGTTATAGCTAGTATTGCTTCCATGGTGGGGTATCTGCAATAAATGATGCCTCGTTTCTCCTCTCAACGCCTTTTTTACTTTCTTCTCAAACAAGTCAAAGTCTGCATCCTGTGAAAGGTTCAGGTCTCCTGTATAAGTACAGGCTCCGTACCCTTGGTTTACAAAGCAATAATCCCTCAAATACCCTTCAGCTATCAATTGTTCATAATCAACAAGAACTATTCTCACTTCCACCTCATTCACCGCCTGAGATATAACAGCCAGTGAGTTGATATTGATTCTCCTGTCCCCATTCACGCTCTTCCCCACGCTGTTGTATATCCTCTTCAATTCGCGGTATTTTTTCGTAGCATCTATCTGCTCCGCTGTGGATTTTTTCGTAATGTGATGGCACTTATTCTTGAAGATAGCCTCCACGTCAAGCACATCCGCTATATTCAAGATCTTACTATTATCAATAGCCTTAAAGAAATCCGCGGAAGTGCTATCGTGCAGGTTGAATGGTACGTACTCCCATATCTCCTTGAAAGTAAACACACTCCCACGAGGTATCACTCTTCCTGGTAATCCATTAACCTCTACTTTGTCTTCACTCGTTTCCAGAAAGCCCTCCTCCATATTGATCCGGTTTTGAACGTTCTCGTCATCACCTCTTCTGTCATCCTCGTTCTCTGTCAGCGGCACATAAAATATAGACTTGGATTCTGTTTTTCCTATGACATCAAATATGGTAAGAATAGACTTCCCTTCAAAGTGTTCATATATTTTTAAGTGGTAGTCTTTGTACAGTGGCAAAACGAAAGTAGTCTGTTTATCAACGTATTTCTGCTTAATCAAATACTCGATGCCGTTCACATGGTCATCGTCCAAATGCGATATAAACAAGAAGTCCACGTGCTTTCGTCCACTTTTTCCAATGGCAAAGTCCGCTTCCTCTTGAAGTCTTTTCATAGGGAAGTGTTTGATGCCACAGTCGTACACTACGTTAAAGCAAGACTCCTCAGAATCAAAAAATTGTTCTGAGAAAAATGCCCCATGCCCTACAGGATGAAAACATCTTATTACTCTCATACATTAGTGTCCGGTAAAAAATCATAAAAGTTCTTTGAAAATATTGAAAGTTAGGTAATTACAAAGGTTTATGGAGTCAACCGATTAGAAATTATCTTTGCCAGACTAACGTAGAATGGCAAATGAGTAATGGAAAATTGGTCTACTCACAGCTTTTAGACTTCCTTGATCGTAACCATTTCAACTACCTTGTGAGGAAGTATGATGGCGACAAGTATGTCAAAAACTTCACCTGCTATAACCAGCTCGCTGTCCTCATGTATGGACAGCTTTCCAACCGTGAAAGCCTCCGCGATGTTGTGTTTGCAGCGCAAGCTCTGGAAGATAAAGCATACCGCCTGGGCTTAAGAAAGAACGTGTCGAAAAGCACCCTTGCCGATGCCAACAACAAGCGAGATTACCATATCTTTGAGCAGTTTGCATATCATACCGTAGCTGAAGGCAGGGAGTGTAGAGCCAACGATATCTTCAAGCTTGGAGGCAACGTATATGCCTTTGACTCAACGACTATCGAGCTTTGCCTCGAGACATTCAAGTGGGCCATCTTCCGGAAGAATCAGCGGAAAGGGGGCATCAAAGTACATACATTGTACGACCTTGAGACTTCCATTCCAACATTCTTCCACATCACGGAAGCACGTGTGAATGACATGAACGCCATGGACGTCATCCCATATGAAGAGGACTCGTTCTACATCTTCGACCGAGGTTACAACGACTTCGAAAGACTGTTCAGGATAAACGCTATCGGAGCCTACTTCATTGTCAGGGGGAAAGAAGAACAATGACTTCAAACCCATGAAGTGGACGAGGCGTTTCCCTCCAGGTTCAGGCATCCTATCCGATGCGATTGGCTACATGAACGGAGAACTGACCAGAGGAAAGTATCCGGAGAAGATCCGACGCATTGTCTACTGGGACGATGAGCAGAAGAGAAAATTCATATTCTTCACTAACGCATTGGATATCAGTCCGATGATGGTTGCAGAACTGTATCACAACAGGTGGCAAATTGAGCTGTTCTTCAAGTGGTTGAAGCAACATCTGAAGATAAAAAAGTTCTGGGGTGAGTCCGAGAACGCCGTGAGGATCCAGATCTAGACCGCAATAACCGCCTACTGTATGATGGCAATCGTGCAGAAGAAGATGGGAATCGACAGGCCTATCTACGAGATGCTTCAACTCGCAAGTGCTTCATTAGCAGAGTATAAGCCTCTTGATAAACTCTTTAGAAAACCTAACTACAATATTGTCAATGAACTGGATAGTTCTACCGAACCAACTTTGTTTTAAATGTTAAACTTTATATAAACCGTCCGGAATTTTTACCGGACACACATGGTATCTCAGAAATAACAAAACCTTCCGGATGAACTCCTCATCACGGCTTGAGTGAGAAACGAACACGTCATACTTTCTCTCTCCTTGCTTAGCCACCTTAGGAATTTCTCCAATTCCTTCATATGGTTCAGCCAGCTTCTCAATCCGTCTTTGTGTCAGCAGCTCTTTCGGTTCCATATATCATCTTAACTCAAAACCACCCACCAATCTTATCCCAATTCAACACCACCGACACTATCAACACGGCAGCCAGCGTTCCTCCATAGAACGGAATCACCGACTTGGTGAACCACCTGTCATTGGTCGCCACCAGCCCCTGCTGCTTCTGCTCCTCGGTCAAGTCTTTCTTGCCAATCATCAGCGGCTTGAAATCATAGAGCATCGCCTCATATCCCTCCGTCTGATGACTCCTGAGAAAAATCATAAACGCCGTTTCGCGATTCCTCATTCCTCGTTCCAGATGCAGGTAATACACATCCAGAAACCAGAAGAGCACAATGGGAAGCAACCCCAACAGTATCCATCCGTTCAATGCCTGCACAGAACATTGCAACGCCATCAATGCCGACACGATGGTCACCATCCACGCCTTGCAGTTGGCGCTGTTCGCCGCCATCCTCTCAATGTTTCCTTGCAGCATCTGAAGATACTGGCGGTCGTCATCATTCAAAAAGTTATTCTTATCAGCCATAGTTCAAAAAAAAACAATACTTAATAAGATCCTGCCTTCTCAATGGCTCTTTCAATGAGTCCCTCGAGATTCTCCTTTATATCATTGTACACATACTTGCTTGTACTATAAGAAGACCTAAATGTCTCAACAAAATTTGAGAGCCGTTTCCCATCGTAGGTAGTCATACTATAAAAGGGATTGCAGCCCTCATAAGTCTGATTTCCATTCACATCTTCCAACTTGTTGATATAAATACCGACAATACCTTTGTTCAAATAGTAAGCGCGTTCTATTTCATACTTCACCCATTTGCTTTGAGAGGTTGTTGCTCCGATGAGAACAACAATGCATGAACGCATCTTCATCTGCTTTTCTATCCACTCCTCTATATCCTTGTTACTATTCCTTCTGACTTCCTCCCAGTCATTATCGCTGAAGGTTGAGCTGTTATCTACCTTGCCCATATTCCTAACCATACTTGCCCGCCAGTTATCAGGCTTGTACTGAAAGCTGAAAAACACTTGTCTCTTCATTTCATTCTTTTTTATCTCATTAACTCCACCCAGAGCACTTTCGTACCCTTGTAATATCTCATTTCCATATTGGGCGTAATGGTCACTCTGATAGCAGCCACCCCTGTTTCTCTGTTTGATTCATCAGCAATTGTTACCTGTGGCATGGCATCCTCACCCGATTTGAAAAGTGAAGGATAGTCTTCTTTCCGCAATATTAGCAGACTGTTCTTGAAAACACCGGGCAAATCGCCATCTCTCAGATACTCTCTGGAGTCCAGGAACATCTTCTTATATTCCGCTCCCTTATAATTCCATTCTCCGTATGTATCTCGGCTGTCAATAACCAGCAGGATATCCAGCTCACAGTCGGTATCAATAATAACGTAATCCTCATATTTTCCCTTGGTGTACTTCTTCATCACTGCCTCAAAGTCGCCTGTTCTCACCTTCTTCCGCTTCATCTTCATCTTACTGATAGCGGAATAAATCATATATACCGCTCTTTGCTCAAACAGAATTTCGTGGTGACGCTGGATATGGAAAGAATTCTCACCGTTATATTGGCAAACAAAACGTTTATTCAACGGCAATGTATATGGCTGCAATGGTTCTATTTCCAGTCCTTTCTTAGCTGAGCATTCTTTCAGACCCCTTGGCATCCATCCCGTGTTTCTAAACACATTAAGCAGGTCGTTTTCCAACAAATCTCTCTGCTCTTCTGGAATGTCTTCATCAAAAACATCTTTCCCTTTGGTCTTAAACAACTTAACTATTCCATCTATCGCCGTCTTTGATTTTACATTCTCTATATCTGGATATTTTTCTCGAAGTGCTCTGTTCTCCTTCTGCTCGTCTATATACTTGACCAGCGTCTTCTTACATTTTTCAATACCTTCCAGATTCTGCGTTGAGGTATACAGAGGCCCTTCTACCTTTGCCATAGCATTCAGCAGTATCATGGCCGCAGTATATTTCTCAAGGATGTCCCCTTCTATTTTGTCTTTACCGAATATATCCTTAACACTCCAGTACCAGTAACCGCCATCACCATGGAATTTCCTCTTGCTACTCAGGTAGCGTAGTATTAACTCGTGTGGCATCCGGTCATAGAGATGTCCTGTAATGTAATAGTTGGCTTCAAGCAAACTCGGCAATATCTCCAAATGCCCTTGAGCATACAGATAGGCATTCATGATAAAGTGCAAATCGCAGAGCCGTTCCCATACCTCTCTCACCTTGCAATCTACCGTTTTCTGGTTCTCAGTATTGGCTCCCTCTATGTATGCTCTATTGACAAGTTCCTTGATGAAGAGGTAATTAAAACCCGATGTGTATATATACTTCTCATATATTCCTATATGCCCAGCCTCAACGGCTTGTATTACAGTTTTGATGGTGTCCACAAACTCTTTCTCCCATGGAAATCTGCTTTCCTTAAAGGCAGAGAACCTCCTTCTAATAATCCACTCCTCAAACTCTCTATTCTCCTCTGCGTTAGAGTAGTAATCCATTATGCCATCATAAAATGCTTTTGTCAAGGGCTGGCCTGCTGACTTCTCAAACCTTTCCAAATCAAAAGTGGGCGGAATGAATCCAGCGCGTTTCTCCGATTTAGCAATACCGTCCAACTTCATCATAATCGAAAAGAGCAGGGCGTTATTTCTCGTATTCAGTGCATACTTGCAAATATCCACGAGCCTGTTCCCATAGTCCGTTCTCACTTGATAGTGATGAAAGATATTAAAGGAGCGGAAAGTAAACTCTCTGAATGACTTCCACCCCTTCGACCGCCAAAACTGCATCTTATCCCGCAGTCGTGCCAGCTTTTTCACAGCCAACTTTACATCATCATATCTCAGTTCTGCTTCGTACTGCTTCCCTATCAGCGTAAGTAGTTTATATGGCGAGTTGAACCTGATACAGGTTCTTAGGAAAACAAGTATAGCCGTGGAGTATAAAAGGGCCACGAACAGACTTGACCAGTTCAGAACTGTCATCAGTATTTGCCTCACTTCCTCTCCAGTAACGACCAATGTCAAAACACCGAATACAATGAGGGACACGATGCTAATGATAGATACTGCCCAGTAAGCTTTATAAGGCAGGCTATTCTCAAACATCTTTGAGATGGCCTCTGACGAATACTTGCTGTTGATGTGTGTTATCACTTGAAACAGCAACGGCATCGCAAAAGCAAACAGCGCTATAATTAGAGGTATTGATATGTTGCTTACTTCCATATCCCCTTCACCTTACATACTCCATACTCTCCTTGAAATCATATAGCATCTTCAGAATATCCTTGTAATGCAGCCCTCTGCACTCCCTCGCACATGCATATCGCTCCCTGTTGGTAAACATCTTTATCTTATTGTACAGCATCGTCATATTCTCCATGCCGCAGCTTTCAAAAGCATTCACCACAATCCTGACAACTGCCAATCTAAACCATTCCAAATCCTCTTCCTCAGGTATCGTCTCGAAATAACAGAAATCCTGATCCACTATCGTGTTCACATCCATATTGCTCGTAGGGATAATATCAAACCCGATAGCATCCTTCAAGTCAAACGACAATATAAAATCCTTTGAATTACAGGCCAGCAAGAACAGTCTCTTCCCTCTCATTACATCTACATTTTCTGAATCAATCAGAGGCACCTGGTTTGTGCCGGATAACGCCGCACTTGAACCGTGACCCAGAAAAACCACATAGTCATGCCTCGTAATGTCCTTCAACACCTTCTCTACATAACCTTCCGTTCTCGTGTCGTCATCGAGTACTTCAAACCCATCCCCTTGCAGCACATCTGCTATGGGCTTCAGGAATGCTGTCGTCTCGTCCTGAGGATATATACACAGTTTACTCATTCTGCTGCCGATGTATTTGATATATATGCTACTACCTGCTCTATTAAGTCATCCATCCACATGTTACTCCGCGCATCCCTCTTGTTCTCAATGACCTCACATATCTCATTCAGTGTCTTGTCTCGCCACTCAGGGTAGCCCGTCACGCTTTTTTCGTCGCCTATAGCCCTCAGTTTCTGAATAAATAAGTCATCTACTTGGGGTTTCTTCTTTTGTTTCACAAACTTGATGGCATCATCCGAATAGTTCCCGCGTCCTAAGAATTCTTCTATGCCCCAACTCATAAAATCGTTAATAGCAGCTATCAATTCCTCTTCGTCTCTTCTCTTATAGTCTCCAAGTAGTCTGGTCAGAACCTCCTTTTTCTTTCCAGAATACATGATGACGGGAACTTTCGACCTGATTTCCTTCACCATTTTCACAACTTCAATTCCAGAAATCTTATCATCCGACAATTCATAGTCCGTCAGGACAAGGTCAATTGATCTGCCCTTCATAATTTCCATCAGACGGTCTTTCAGCATCTCTTCGCTGATAGTCCCGTCATCACCCAAGACATCCTCATTTGTATTAATCAAATGAACTTCTATGTCATACTCCCGTTTCAGTTTACTCTCAATGTATTCTTTCTGAGGGTTCTGGTCTTCATCGTCAATGATGATAATGTTCTTCTCCATTCTCTCTTCACTTAGTTAAATATTAGTTCAAATGTTGCCCCTTTCAGGTTGTACGTTCCATTCCCTAAGAATTTCACGTTCCCTTTCAGTTGCTTTTTCATAGTTCTCTTGATGGTGCTCAGTCCTATGCCCGAACCTCCGCTCCTGTTCGTCACACCTTCCTCAAACAGGTCTTCCAGGTTGTACATTTCCATGTCAACACCCGTTCCGTCGTCCGAGAAGTCCATAATTATCCGTGCATCTTCATTTCTGAATGTCACATGTATCTGCTTGGCATCTGCCTTCAACGAGTTGCTGATAAGATTGTCCAGCACCACCGACAAGTCCAGCAATGACAACTTTTTCAGAATGGTAGTCCTTATTTGGTTGTCAAAAGTGATGTACATCGACCCGTTGAATTTCTTCAGATACTCCATCGTATAGCTCACGATGTTTGCATTCGTTGCCTGTCGCAAATCCTTAATGTCTGCCTTGGTGATGAGCTTCGTCAGCTGTGTGATGCGATCTGAATACAACTTCATTCTGTTAAGCCGCTCAAGCACATAACTGTTATTCGCTTCTCCATTTCTGATTGATGGTATCAGCACCTTCAGTATCTTATCCAGACCGTCCGAAGCTATGGCAATCACATGCAGCATGTCCTCTACTTCTTTCGACGTGTTTCTAACCGCTGAAAGGTACCTGTTCTTCTCCTGCTGTGCCCTAAGTGCCCGCTCGGTCTCTTTTCGTCTTTCATTCAGTTCGTTCAGGCTCGCCCGCAGTTTGTCCAGTTCTTCCTGCTGGTATTTGTCGTTACTGGCGGCCACAATCCTCTCCAAATCATCTATCAGCCCTATTTTAATCAAGTCTGTTGAGTCCACGTCTGCCACAATGTCTGCCAGCTCCTTGTTGTACGAAATGACGCGGACATCTTTTTCGTTCACCAGGCTTTTTATCAACTGCATGAAATCCACCTTGCTACCTATATTCGTGTAAAGGTGGGTGGCAGAAGTACTGTCGCGTTCCTGTTCTTTCAGTTGCTCCTTGACGGCTTTAGCATCCTCTACGTTTTGGAAATACTCTTTCTGTAAGAAATTGTCTCCCCACAGAACACCGGCAACATATCGTTCCAGTCGGCGATGGATGGAGTTAAAATAGTCAAATAGTTCCTTGGCTGATGGGGTATTGATCAGTCCACCGTCACGGCTAGACACTTCCTTGAAATCCTCAATGTTCTCCGTTTCCACATCCACCCTGCCAAACAATTCCCTCGTTCCGAGGAATCGGTTATAACCTTGTTGCAGTCGTTTGTCCAGGTTCCAACTGTCATCGTTGGGTTCTCCGTAGGGCAGCACTCTTATACCGTTTCTAAAAAGGAAAATACTTCCGTAATTCACGGGCTGCATACCCATCCTCAGCGAGAAGTTGTATTTAGCAGCCCTGTTCAGGTAGTACATAGATACCGTTACATGGTTCAGATGCTCATATTTACAGTCCTCTTCTATTTCATACATCAATATGCCACGGTCTTCCAGTCGTGTATGTATGATTCCATTCCTGATTTCACTCTCTATCTTTGTGGTTTTGATGTCAAGGATGGATGAAATTGAGTTCCTTATTTCTCCATTAACCCTTAGATAATCTTCATACCGTTGGTCTTCTTCCAGTTCACGCTCAGCAGTTATCACAATGTGAAACTCATCCGAGGAACTTTGGAACGGGTTAATCATCTTTTCGAGGAATTTTCTCAGATTCAGAATCTTCTCCCTGTCCCATTCCTCATAAAGTCTCGACAAAACCAGTGATGTTCCATACGTTGAGCCGCCAGCATATTTAATGCTGTCATCTGGCAGGGTCTCATGCGGTATGGAGATGGTTTCCATCTCCTGCCTTTGATCCTCATCGAACAAACTCCATGTAACGTCCAGTTTTTCTGTCACAATGGAGTCAATGGATTTTGTCATTAATGTAAGCTCTCGTGATAAGCGGTCGCACGACAGTCTTCCTATTCCCTTTGCTCCAGCATAGTTCCTATTAATGTTGTTTCTGAAAGATGCTCTTTTTGCGTCCTCCGTCCCATCTCTCTTTGCTGAAAAGCCCACAAACAGCCACTTCTCCTTTATATCCGTCAACGACATTCCTTTGCCATTGTCGGATATAACTATTCTGTCATCCTCAAATCGAATCTCAACCAATGTTGCGTAAGCGTCATACGAGTTCTTAACTAACTCCAATATGGCGATGTAATCATTGACAATGAGATCACGCCCTAGGATGCTTTTCAGCTCTGAGCTTACTTTAAAATTCAAATAATCCATATATAATATTCTGGGGCATTGTTAGTTTCTATTGTTTTCACGCCGTATTTGCCACATACCTAGGCTCTTTGTAGGCTCTTCTTTTCATTTACAGTATGCGATAATCTTCCAACATTCCCAAGCCTTATCATCTTGTGGCTTATCATCATCGCAGAACATAGAAGAAGGCCATCCACCTTCAAATCTTTCAAAACTGTCAACTACGTATCTTGCTATAATCTATTTGATAATCAAAGATACTCAGGTACTCTCGTTGGTCAATAAAAATTCGTCTCTCTTGGGATATACACGATGTTTTGTTTTTTCACTCTCACCGCCTCTAAAATCCTCTCATACTTCTCCTGAACCCGGCGGCACTTGCTGCCCCACTGGGGCCAAAACAAATACCGACAAAATTGCCCAATTCATTCAAAACACCTTTCAGCGTCATAAACTCAAAATATCTTCCGGTCCTAACGGTTCATACTTCCCATCCTTGCACTCAAGCAACACCGAGCCACTCTCCAGCGCCCGTACCGTGTGCCATTGCCCAGCCGGAACATTCACCAGGAAGTTGGGGCCACCAGGAGTCAATTCAATCCTATCCGTACAAATACGCTCCAACTCATCGTAGAACTCCTCTACAATCCTTCCCCGCAAACACACCACTGTCTCGGAGCTGTATTTATGCCGATGAATAGGCATAGGCGACCCTGGCTCGATGGCATTCAGATCGAAATGAATTTCAATCTTGCAACAGTCCAAGATAAGATAATGTCCCTCGAACCCAGACCTCCACCTCGGTCAACCGACTATTCTCTTGCTCGACTATCACCTCAACTCTATCAGTCGCGCCGTATAAAGTTCTAATCTGCGCTTCGTTATGGGCTCTTGCATACTCCACCATACCTCTCACGGTTTCTGAGCGAATCTTTCCAATCCCCTGAGAAGCAAGTTCGACCTCTTTTATGAAAGCGGACAAGTTCTCGCTAAGAAGAGCAGACATGATGAGGGCTTGTACCTTCTTTTCTTCTGGAGTCGCATCCTGCTTCGCAAGTATTTCTATCAACTTCTTTGTCAATTCTATCTCTGCATCCATGACTATTCCTACTATATTGGATAAACTATTTCACCTCAGGCATTTTTTGGCAAACCTCACCAAGTAGTTTCTTGCCATTCTTATGCTTATCGCGTTTCACCCCATCACTGCCCCATGTCCCCCACTGCTTGAAAAAGAAGGCCTTTCCAGCGGCATCCACCTGTTCTTTAATGTTCAAAGCCCATTCTTCTTTCATCGGTCGTGCCTGGCGTCCGCTCTCACCTCCTACTATTATCCAGTCAATATCCGTCAAATCCAGCATCCCCAAATCTTCCAGCAAAGGTTCACAAGACAAAAACCGTATAGGAGCATTCTTTATACCGCGTAACGCATCAATTCTTGGTTTCGAGGTCTGCACGTCCACGGTTACACCCAACCATACATTTTCAGGCACAACTCTGGTCGAAAAATACTCTGCCATCCTATCTGCACGCTTTGTCAATATCTGATATCTGTGCTGGGGGGTACGCTTAATGACAGCTAACACTTTGTCAATAAACTCGAAAGGCACATCCTTATGAAACAAATCGCTCATTGAGCATACGAAAATGATCCTCGATTTACGCCACTTCACAGGTTCGTCCAGGCAATCCTCATGCAGCGTCACATGGAATCCATTCTTGTATTTATCCACCCTCATAGCGCAAAGCCTCCGGGCCATTACCTCTGCATAGCAGTGCTGACAGCCCGATGAAATCTTGGTACACCCGGTAATCGGATTCCAAGAAGCATCTGTCCATTCTATTTTCGATGTACTCATTGTTTCCTAATAATATCCTGAGCTATTTTAAGCGCTGTTTTATTCTTCGAGGCAAACACCAAATGATAAATAGGCACGTTGTGTGTATTGTACAGCACCATAGGGTCTTCTGTAACGTATGGAAACACAAGTTTCAACCGCTCGACATACAACTGTGCTATTTTTCTTATCGCATTCTCTTCTTTAGTGATAATCATCTCCTCATCTCCAAAAAGAGTCTGCTCCTGTTTTTCCGTGTAGAAGTATCCGCGTATATCCTCTTCGCTCATTCCAAAAAAAGACTGAAGTTTTTCTGCATGAGCAAGACCTTTTTCTTTATCAACCTTCCGCTCTAATAGACGGTTGATAACAACACCCGTGGGGACAAGTATCCACAAATCCACCCATTGGTCTTTCAACTGTTCTATAGACGACCAATCAATCTGCATTCCAAAAGGGTCAAGAAAGGCCAAGGCCTTACAACTGCTATATTTACGTAGTGTGTTTCCTAAAATTCGCACAGCCTCGTTTGCATCTTTAGCAAGGTGATGTCGCTTTCCTGTTGTCTGATATGGCACGAGTTTCTCCTCCAGGGCTTTACAGTTCAGCTCAAACTTGTCCACGAAATAATACTGGTCGAAGCTACGCATCCCATCACTCTCAATCTTAACCACGCGTTCGGCTGCGCCTTGATACACGTTGAAATCTTCCACTGTCACTTCTTGTCCAAAGATTACCATCGCCTCCTTCACCTCTTGCTCCTCTTCCTCTTGACTACGAGTTCCATTACCAGCAAAACCATCAAAATATAAAAGCTTCCAGCCGCGAATATCGCGATAGCTATTCATGATGGTCAAGTACGCCTTCACATATTTTTCAAAGGCATCCAACTTTTCTTCAGTCCATTTACCACCCCAAACTTTCTTACTTACCATATTTTTTCTTCGCAAAGATAACGACTTCACCTCATATTTATTACATCCCTTCTCACTTACTTTCATTCGTCAAGTACTAATGGCATTCAAGCATCATTCAGACTTCACCAACTTCCCATCCTCAATATCATAATCGAAAGCTCGCATCTTCCGAATAACGCCGGGTTGATCTATACTTGTCCAAACCATAATATGAGGATACCGCCCGTCATCTGTCACAACAATATGACTGATGCCTGTAACAAAAGGCTCACGACATACCTCTTTTAATGCCTCATCCACCAATCCTTTGTATTTATACCCCACACCTAATGAATACTTATCACATTCTAAAAGATTATCCAAGTCATAACTTATCTTATTTGGGCAATACTTATCAGCATTGTGATATTTGTCTTCCTGTCTTTTGAGCGACAATTCATAGGTATTATCAATCAATTCAACTCTGGAATACTCCAAATCCCGACCAGCGAACTGCTTCATAACGTAGTCGATATCCCCTTGTGGCATCCGACAGCCAAAAACAAATCCCTTGATAGCACGGTAATCAATTTTAAGACAGGCCCCTCCTTTGTCGAAAAGCAACCTGTGCTCCTTTTCGTGTTTCCACACTTGGGATTTTGTCCCAACCAAACAGATTAGTGTCTCAATTTGATTAGAAATCTTTGATATATCAAACTGTGGTACAACTGGCGAGTATTTCACATCAAATTCATACATCCCGCCCCATTTCCCGCTATCAAATGACTTTGCAAGAACGGTTGTATCGAAGATAACTGCATATCCACTATGTCCACTTGCATAGTATGCCCACATCAGTTCATTCTTAATCTCCTTCGAAAGAGAATAAACACCTGATGCATGTATTTTGTCTATGAGACCCTTAAAACTCTCTTTCACACTTTCTGCCGCGGCGTTGGACGTAAAAGGCGTAAATAAATCAAGTAGCCTTTTGAACGTTCGGTCATCAACTAAAGCTTCAGAAGGGTCATTTAACTGCTCAACTGTAGGGATATAAATTGAGTCTTGAGATAGCAACTGTATGTCACGATCAAACAAGTCGACTCCATTACAATCCTTCATTCCTCTCCCTGATCGATATTTATATGCAAGCATAGTTTATAACGGCTAATACACTAATCATCAAACGAACAGTCAATCCATATTCCCTGAGAATAAATCATACTTCCTCCTCCCCCAATACCTCATCTTCCCTCGAAGCACACACGCATTCATCCGGGCCGATATCACCCCCTCTCCTCCGGCCAAATCTTCTCCAGCAGGCCAATCAGGGCAGCAAAACCGCAGCGCCGAAGTACTGAGCCATATCAGTTCCCACAGAACAGCCAAACGGGAAAAACAGCACGCCAAAACCAGCGACAGAAAAATCCAAATAGCCTTCATCTTATCAAAGATTTAGCGTTATTGTCAAACCGCCCAAGCCGATAGAAATTCATTCTTTATCTCCAGTTGCACCCTTCACAAAGAAAAGATCATCAACAATCCCATCCCCACCCACATTCTATATCTCCTCCCCCATACCTCATCTTCCGCCCCAGCACCGTGCAAAAAATCATCTGGATATCCTTCACAAAAGAGTAGTGCCGATAATAATAGCAATTCAGCCTCACCTTATCCGGATAAATCACCGTATCATTATACTCCACATCAATTTCCTGCATAGGTCGATTGTCCCCCGCCGGCTGCCGCTCCGCAACGTACTCTGAAATCATCTCATCTTCCTGCCGATACTTAAGCGTTGCTGGACCCGTGATGCCGGGCCGAAGCATCAGCACGTCCATATCATTCCCCACAAGCTTATCCGCATGCCCCTGCACATCAGTCCGAGGGCCGATTCAGGCCGACAAAAATACCACGCACCCTCGCCTATTTCACCGGGTCAAAGAAAGTATCCGGCCGGCCAGGATCAAACACCTCATTGCAATACATCACCGTCACTAAATCCTCCGTCTCAGAAAGATTAATGATGTTGTGCGTATAGCCCGGCAACATATACACGGCCTGAATCTTATCACCAGAGACCTCCCACTCCAGCACCTTGCCATCAGGGTCATTCAGATTCCTCTGCTGAATCAGTCCGTGACCTTTCACCACAATAAACTGCTCAAACTTGGTGTTGTGCCAGTGCTGACCCTTAGTGATGCCAGGTTTCGAGATATTAATCGAAACCTGCCC
>OCTW013401393.1_pt1 | contig 21436 bp, 17 predicted proteins | sample 1539671 | NCBI WGS metagenome assembly OCTW01 (sample SAMN02144230, study PRJEB22623) | gut metagenome | biome: sheep rumen | host: Ovis aries | place: New Zealand
TATCGGCAACGGCCAGGTCATGCACAACTATCGCTGGAAGGAGACCTGGGACCTCGATAGGTGGCTCACCAAGTTCAGCTACTATCAGCCCGTCTGGTGCGGCTGGATGTTCGACACCGATCTCAGTTGATAGCGCTGCTGTATTATATAGCTCCGTTAATCAGCTGGCGCAGTTCTGTGGAGATATAGGTCTGCGCCGGCACTTATGCCTATCGCTTTCAAGTATTCGTATGGCGTTGGAGGTTTATCACTCCATTCAAGCTGATGGAACCGGTTTAAGGAAAGTAGTAGCGGAGATTCAGATGTAGTTGAGAGTTGCGTTGCATTGATGGCGCTTCCCTTAAGAGGATGTAACGGACTCGTAGCTTCAGGGGCATTTAAGACCTCTCGATTACCTTGGAATCAAGGTAACTGAACAAGAGAGGCCGCTATGAATCTCACAAGAAGACAGCTTTTTCATGCGGGAGCAGCTGCCTGTGCAGCTGCCGGCACCGTTGCTATTGGTTCTACTTCCCCTGCTTCTGCTTTGGAGAGAGCTCCCAAGCTTATGGTGCTGGATGATCCTGCGCCCATCGAAGTGGGTGCCTATGGCAGCCTGCTTACAACGATGGCCGTTTTGAGTGATACTCATGTGGATGACGACGAGCCGATGTATGACAACAATCTGAGCAATGCATTGAACGACATATCGCAGAACTGGGAGAATCTCGACACCATCCTTCTGAATGGCGACATCACAAACAATGGCTATGACTTCCAATATGACATCTTCTCGGAGATAGCTAAGACGGCAGGATATTCTTTCCCGGAGTCATTTACCTGCGTCATGGGCAATCACGACAAGATGGGGGATGCCTCTCATACGCCGGAAAGCTATAAAGCAATGACATCGACATTCTTCGAAAGGACAGGGAATACCTCGTTCTATTTCGATACCTATATCGGAGGAACGCATGTCGTCGTTCTGGGCCCGGATCAGTATATCTCCCTTGCTGACATTTCGTCGAGCGATGTATTCGAGCTCAGCGAAACCCAGCTTGCCTGGTTGTCATCTCTGCTGGATGCAGATGAGGCAGAAGGTATGACATCCTTTGTCTTCATCCATGAACCGCTGAAGAATACTGTGACGGACTCCTATCCAGGTGGATGGGGCTACGATAATTCGCTTGCAGATGATGATGCCCTGCATTCTGTCATCTACTCGCACAACCATACCATCCTTTTCAGTGGTCATACGCATTCGTTTCCGGATGTTGTGCAACAGAGTGGTGGCAATCTCTATGTTGGAACTGGTTCGGTAGCCTATGCATACGCAAAGGACGAGACATACTTGACGGATGATGAGAACTATGACTCCTACGGATGGCTCGTTCGTCATCATGAGAGGGCTGTCGAGTTCTGTATGAGGGATTTCCTAAACCATGAATGGGTGTCTGGTTCACACTATATCCGCGCTCTATAGACGGCCTGATAATCCAGGCATGTCACTGTTGCACATTTAGTGACATGCCTGGAGCGGTTAGGGAGTCTGAACAGGCATGGGAAATGCTTTCCTGAGCATGACCTGCAGCTTAGAAGTATGAATCACATTTATACCGTTACGCTGCCCCTAATCTCAGAATGAGGATCGGCAGATGAATCAAAGAGCCAAGAATCTATCTATTATCGTTCCAGTCTAAAATGCGGGAAAGTGGCTACCAACATATGTGGATAGCATCATTGCTGCGACAGATGATGATGCGGAAATCCTGCTGATCAATGATGGCTCAAAGGAGATCATTGAGGACTATCATGATCGCTATCCCAATCGCATTGTTGCTATCTCCAAGTCGAACAGTGGGTCTGGAGAGACGCGCAACCTCGGTCTTGTAAAGGCAACAGGCAAATACGTCACGTTCATCGACAGCGATGACTATGTGGACCGCGACTACTTCAAGAAGTTCGTCGATGCTATCGCACGGACAGGCGCCGATGTGGTTGTCGGTGGCTATAAGCGTATTGTGGATGGCAAAGAGCAGTTCGAGGTCGTTCCGAAGGATATGCCTTGGGCAAGGTTCCAGATTCTCACTCCCTGGGCAAAGATCTTCAATCTCGATTTCATCCGCAGAAACAATCTGAAATTCGTTCCGCTTGTGCTTGGCGATGACGACCACTTCGTGACAGTTACCTACTCCTATGCAGACAAGGTCGCAATCTTTCCGTATGCTGGCTACAACTTCATCTGCAATACGGAGAGCATCACGAATACGAAGCACAAGGGCCTGCGCGGGGATATCGAGCTCACGGAGCTGCTCGATTGCATCGATGCTGATGATCACAAGCACGATGAGCTGCTGAATCTGCACTATCTGAAGCTTGGTGTCTACTATATGCTCCACTCGGGCCGCCTTGCCACAAAAGAGCGCTTCGTGGAAGAGCATGCGAAGCTCATGGACTGGTACAAGGGGCACAATATTGCCCTTGGCTACCCAGTGACAAGCATCACGACATCTGACCCGTTGCAGGTTCGTCTTGCAGTGAAGATATATCTCATGCTTGCAAAGGCACATCTTACCGGCGCCTTTGCAAGCATCTACCGCAAGGGTGTAGTGAAGGGGTAGTACCTGGCACAAGGTAGGGGCGGGCGGACATTTTTTTCGTGCCTGGGTCTGGCAGCCTAGGCATGAAAAAATGTCCGTACGCCCCGATCTGGCACAACAGATCACAGAGACAAGAGGCAGCCTTCCAGACTGGAAGAATCTGGAGGGCGGCCTGCTTTCTGCTGCAGCTGCTCTAGGCTGCGAGGCTCTTGTCTCGGAAAAGGCGGAAGAGCGAAAAGAATGGCTCCTGCAAGCGATGCGATGATCACGACGTAGTTGATGCCCTGCATATCGAATGCGGCTTCCAGGGGAATCATGGTCCCAAGCGTGATGATGAGAGCTGCTGCAGCGCTGATGAGCGCACCCTTGATATCGCGACAAAGGACGAGGACATCAGGCGGGTAATAGAGGAGCGCCAGGGCGCTTGTGCTGATCAGGACGTTCGTGAAGAGATAGATATAGCTTTCGACTTTCTGCCCATAGACAAGATTCAAGAGCGGAGGGCCAATCAAGGACAGGAGCGCTACACAGATAACTATGAGTACCGCCATCACAAGCAGTGTCTTCTTGAAGAAAGGAAGGAAAACATCCCCTGGAGAGTCACTCCATTTCTCCGAGAGCGGTACGAGCGCCGGTGCATAGAGATAGCGCGCTGTTGCCTGAATGAGAACAGCAGGTGTAGCTACAGCAGCGTAAATGCTGAGGCGCTCGGTGCCATACGCGTTCGCATAGTACTGGCGGGCAATAGATACGATCATGCCGAGGAAAAGAATCTCGAGAACGATGGGGAGGTATTCGACAAACAGATCCTTTGCCTGCTTGGCCTTGATATCGGGGCAGATGACATCAAGGCGTCCTGCATGCGGGATATCGTAAAGAATCGTCACCAAGAGTCCTGCAGGGAACATGGCAAGGATGGCAAGGACGATGTTCTGCGAGAAGTGGAGACTGAGCGAGAAGGCAAGGACGATGATGACACCGCGGATGAACTGGGAGATGCCAATATAGTCCATGCGCTCGCCGCGCTGGTCAACGCCGTAGAGCACATCACAGAATGATTCATCGGCCTTGAAGAGCAGATAGGCAAAGACTGCAGTCAGAGTGAGGCTATCTGGAGAGACGGCCACGGAATAGACGCCAATGACGACAAGGCCTATGAGCAGAGTGATGAGCCTGAAAGCGACATAGTTCGCTGAGAGTATTTGCCTTTGACGTCCGATATCTGGTATGTCCTCATGCTGTAGGTACCGATTGCCGAGAACATATTGCCTATGGTCATCGCGAAAGACAGAATCCCGGAGGCGCTATAGCTATCAGAAAGGATCACGACGATGACCGTCGTGATCCAGAGGCAACCTTGGTAGGTCAGGCTTCCGATAGTGTTGAAGAGCATATTTCTGCGGATGCTCGCAGCTTCAGCCTGGCCGTCCTTCACCTGATTACCTCCTTTCTACCACTTTATATCGATGCCAAGATGAGTCGTGATGCCGCTGTAGACTGCAAGGAATTCTGGCAGCAGGTTCATCTTGTAAAGCCGGGAGACGGTCAATAGACGCTGGTAAGTCTTCCCATGAAGACGTGCATATCGGCCATTGATGTAGGGTGAATCATGCCAGGTCGGAAAATTCTCGTTCAGGAACTCTGTGCACTTGCTGATAGTGGCCTTCAGATTGCAGTCTGGTGATGCTGCAAGGCGGTAGTTGAAAGAGATGCCCAGATGCAGGAAGGCGGCGGCATCAAGTGCATTTAGCTTGGCATTCGATGCATTTTCATCGATATAGCGCTGCTTTACCTCTTTGAAGGCGGCGTAGGTAGGGGCAATCTGCTGGGGTTTGACGGTCTGAATGATGGAATCTCCACGGACCATATAGTTCACAAGCGACTCAGGAACGAAAACGACCGGGCCTTCCATCTCGAGGTAGGCAAGCCATTGGAAGAGCAGGTCGTCAAGCACTGGTGGCTTGTCAGATAGATCCTTGAGATTCTTCAAGATCGAAGCACGGAAAATCTTGTTCCAGGGAGCGCCATTGAGCTCGAGCAGACGTCCTGGATCATCAGAGATGACGAAGTCTTCCCGCTTGTTGCACATCTCGCGAGAGAGAATTTTGCCGCTTGCAAGATCGATGCGCGAAAAGCCGCATACGGCCATATCGGCATCTGCGCTTTTTGCCGCGTCATAGAGGTCCTGGAGGAAATTGGGCTCTGCATAGTCATCGCTGTCGAGGAAGCCGATATACTCGCCTCTCGCCTTTGCGATGCCATCCCAGCGGCCGCGCCAGACACCTTCGTTCTTCTTGTCGATGATGACGATGCGGTCCGGATAGCGGGACTGCCATTCTTTCAGGATATCGATGCAGCGATCGGGAGAGCCGTCATTGATGAAGATGAGCTCATAGCTGTCGAGCGTCTGTCCCACAAGCGAAGCAATGCATTTCGGAAGATACTTCTCCACTTTGTAGCAGGGGATGATGATGCTTATTTTGGGATTCATCTAGGCCTCTTTCCCATGGGAATCTCTGCATGAGTACGTGCTGAGAAAAGGTGCATGTTGTTCAAGACCCTATATTACCGGCACAGCCTTACAGGTGACATGAACTGAGAAAAACGATATAAACTCGCAGCATATAATTGAGACCCAGTGGGTTTCTGTGCTTTCCGGCAGAGGTGTGTCTTCTGGAAATCGGCTATGTAAGATGGATTTGATAAGCGGGAAGCTGTGCAGACTTGATTAACTGCACCACAAGGTCTGGGGTAGAGTATATCTCCCTGCGTGATGCCCTGTGCTTCCGACGGAAATCCGTACCATGGATTCGTTGGAACTCCGTATGCTAATGATGGAAACTGGGACACCATCATGATGCCTGCAGTGGCAGCTTGGGGCTCGCGATACGACAGCAATGTCTGCAATATCACCGGCTGCTCAGTGGCAGAATTGGTTTATCAGCTTGCTCATGGCAATCCAGTCGTTGTATGGACATCATACGAATTCCGGCCCACTAACGTTCTCCACGAGAGCTGGGGAGATTACAAGATAAACAACCATGTCATGACCCTGATCGGCTTTAATCCATCCAATCAATCTTTTGCGGTTGCGGATCCTTATCGTACAGGCAAGTATTGGGTTAGCAACTCGACGTTCATGAACTCATGGAATGTGCTGCGAGGGTCTGTTGTAGTAGGATAGAAGCGATACTCATTCAACAAACATTGAAGATGGATGGATTCGAATGCCCAACAGTGTCGATAAGTTTATCAGTACTTTCAAGAAGAAGACTGAACACGAAGGCTTTATATCTGCTGTCAAGAGGACAAGTCAGGCAGTAGTTGATGTCTATAACATCAAGAGAGGCAGCATTCGCAATCCAGATAAGGTAGAGTTTATCGACACTCTATTCATCAACGGCTGCGACTACTCAGTACCGCACCCAATCAGGTATCGCGTCAACCATCAGATGCAGCAGCTTGAGTCTAGGGGCATTACTTGCGAAATGGTCGATGCGTGGAAGATGGATGTCGATGAGTCTCTCAGCAAGGCGCGCAATTTCATTATTTTCCGTTGTCCTTGGACCCCAGAGGTAGGTGAGCTTATCAAACGTGCGAAAGAGCTCAACAAACAGGTCTACTATGATATCGATGATCTTGTGATAGACACCAAATATACTGATACCATTCCATATCTCAAGACCATGACGGCAGAAGAAAAAGCAAGCTACGATGATGGTGTCAACCGTATGCGGCGTACCATGCTTGAATGCGGGAAGGTTATCACGACCACCGAAGGCATGGCAAAAGAGCTTGAGAGGTATGTGCCCGAGGTCTTCATCAACCGCAATGTTGCATCAGAAGAAATGATTTACTTTTCCGAGAAGACGATGTATGAAAGGGACGTTCTCCCGAGGCTTCAGAGGAACCAGGTACCTGCCAATGAGCTGGCTCATTGGCGCTATGCGTGTAACCGACAAGTCACGCGTGCAGCTGAGGGCATCAAGATCGGCTATTTCAGCGGAAGCATAACTCATAATGCGGATTTTGATTTGGTTCACGATGCTATTATCCGCATACTGAAAGAACACAAGAATGTGCATCTTGTTCTGGTGGGTGAGATTACCTTGCCCGAAGACATGGTGGATGTTGCGGATCAGATTACCATTGCACCATTCTGCAACTGGCAGGAATTGCCAGAATTGATTGCGGATGTGGATATAAATATTGCTCCACTTGCCGATTCAGTATTCAATAGAGCGAAGTCTGAAAATAAGTGGACAGAGGCAGCTCTCGTTAAGGTGCCGACAGTTGCAAGCAATGTAGGTGCATTCGCTCATGAAATCGAAGACGGCAAGACCGGCATTCTTTGTGATAGTGCAGAAGAATGGTACGACGTTCTCACGAGGTTGATTACAGATAAATCATTGAGAGACAGAATTGGTCTCGCTGCCTATAAAGAAGTAAAGGCACATCATACTTCCATTGGAAATGCCGGTAAACTAGCTAACTATATTACGAGAAACCAGACGCCGAACATTATGTTCACGCTTCCAAATGTTGGAACAAGCGGCGGAATCCTCGTGGCCTTTAAGCATGCCTGCATCCTGCAGGATGCAGGACGTGATGTCTCCATTCTGGATAATTCATCGGAATATAAAAAGAAATTTATTGAATATGATGGACATACCTTCCCCGTCATACATCTCATAGGAACAAGAAACCTTGACGGAAAGTTCTGCATTAGAGGGCATATCGACCAGGCTGTTGCTACTCTTTGGGCTACCGTCTTTCCTTTGATGGAATATATGTATACCGGGGAGATTCTGTATCTTGTACAGAATTATGAAACAGACTTCTACACTGCACCCGATGGCCGTAGAATTAGCGCAAATACTACTTACTGTCTCAACAACATCAAATATCTCACAATTTCAGAATGGTGCAAAGATTGGCTTGAAGATGATTTTCATCAGAAAGTGGCCTTTGCCTATAACGGCATCAATAATAAGCAGTTTGAAGTCGTCAAACGTGATTTCGATGTATCAAAGATTCGGATTCTCATCGAGGGGGACTCAGAATCAGAGTATAAGAATGTGGATGAAGCATTCCGAATTGTTGACTTGCTCGACAAGGATAAGTTCGAGATTTGGTATATGTCCTATAATGGAAAGCCAAAAGACACTTATCATGTAGATAAATTCCTTCACAAGGTTCCCCATGATGAGGTCGGCAAGGTTTATGGACAGTGTCACATCCTTCTCAAGACCAGTATTCTGGAGAGTTTCTCGTATCCTCCACTTGAGATGATGGCAACAGGCGGATATGTTGTGGTTGCCCCAAATCAAGGTAATGTTGAATACATCAAAGATCACGATAACTGCCTGACATATGAGCAGGGAAATCTCGCGGCTGCGGTGAAGTGCATTAATGAGATTGTTGGAAATCCTGAGCTGAGAGCGCAGCTCTGTGAAGGCGGTCTCAGGACTGCCCATGAAAGGGACTGGGAAAGTATCCGAAGTCAGGTTATTGAACTGTATAGATAAATTGTCATACATCAATATATAAAGGAAAAGGCGTCAGGCAGCCAATGGTTAACGGTTGCCTGACGCCTTTCTAGGGAATCAGACTTTACGCAAGATAGAAGTAGTGGGCAGCAATTGTGGCCATATCGGTGACAAGGATAAAGACGAAGGTCCATGCAATGATAGTGATGCTTGAGGTTTTTGTAACAAGCTTACTTCGTCCGTAGAACGTATAGAAGGGCAGCTGGGCAAACGGAATGAAATAGCGACCTTGAACACCAGTCAGGAGATTATCCAAATGGTCTACTGTGACAGCCCATTCACGCAGCGAAAGGGCGATAAGTGTCATATCAATCAGTGCGACCAGGATGAACACAGTTCTGTCGAGCCAATTGAAGTCAAGCTTCTCTTTTTCAGTATCTCTTGATATCGAAGTGAAGAGCAGAAGGACATAGGCAAGGAAGACGAAAAGCCATTCATTGATATCAAGCGCGCCTAGGTTATATCCAAAAAGTGATTCGAACCAGAACGGCCATTGAAGCCAAATTGTATTTAGGTAGACCTTTAGGAAAAAGAGAGGCTGCCTTAGGAGCTCGAAGGCATAGGGAAGGAAATCTCCTGTATAAAGACATATTACCGTTATTGAGAGCGCTGCAATGGCTACAACGGTTCCGAAGAAGGCTTTCTTAGCAGAGTTCTTGTCCTCGAGTCTGTTGAGCAGGATCAGAAGCATAAGCAACATGGGGGTATAGGCTGCGTTCTTTGAGATGACGAGGAGTGCGACCAATAGCCCAAGCCAGATTAGATTCCGGGGAGAAAGTTTCTCTTCCTTGAAGCGCAGCCAAAGGACATAGGCTGAAAAAGAGAGGGCAATTACATTTATTATCGCGTCGCAGGATGTCGAAGCGCCTTGCTGGATAGCTATTGGATTCAGCAGGTAGACGAGCATGAAGGTTTTTGCAACTGGGATATGTTTTATGATCTGGTTTCCTGCAATGAGATAGATGAGGGCATTGGTGAAACGTGCTGCATATACGGCCAGAAGAGGATGTATGTCCGCGAGATGACAGAGGGAAACGACAAGATAAGGCAGGAAATAGAGATGCGTACCATAGGTTACATACCTATTCGTATATTCTAGGACATCCCATGAACTGTTTTGCTGCAGACAGTGATAGAGCTGCTGATAGGAAGTCGGCAATACACCGTTTGAAACCGCTACTGGCACATACATGCCTGCGCTCGATCTGTTGAATAGGGCAAAAATCTGCGCGATATGTACATGCTCATCAGGAATGCCGCCTGGGACTATGAAAAGGCTAAATCCATAGAGTGCGGGAAAGGCAATCAGCACGAAAAGGCGCTGATCTGATACCTTCTCCCTTCTGAGTTGTGCTGCAAAGAGGATGACGGTTGGCGAACATCCAATAAGACAGAGCAGTATGTCTGTCCTTGCAAGCCCAAAGACGGAGCACCAGACAATTCTGGAAAAGATAAGTGTGAAAGAAATCAGAATTGAGACAATATAAAGAAGAAACAACAGGTTTCTGTGCAAGAAAGAAAGAGAATCGTCTTGCTGGACAGTTCTATGAAGGACGATTTCGTTCATATGAACCCCTATTGAATAGATAATCGAGATTACGCCGTTCAGATAGCTTTTCTATCATAGCAAGAGATAAACGGAATGAATCTGGAGCGCTATGTCCTTCACCCGTTCATGTGCTTCGAGAACAGTGTGTTGGAGGATCTCGTTCCCGGAAAAGAAAAATCGCTGAGATGTGCTTACTGCAAGTACGAAAAACATGGGCTCGCAAATCTTGTTCAAGCATATATTGTTAATCTGAGTGCAAGTGATAAGGACTGGGCGATTGAAAAAGCTGCTCTCCTATGACGGGGGCAAAACCGATAAATGAATGGACAGACTGATGTCATGTAAACATACTTTTGCGGTATGCGCCCATAAGGAGAGCCCATATCTTGAAGATTGTATAAAATCGCCGCTCTCGCAAACGTATGGAGAGAGCGAGATATATATAGCCACTTCGACTCCCAATAATACAATCCGAAAGATTGCCGATGCATACAACCTTCCCCTCTATGTAAATTCAGGCGAACATGGTATAGGGCAGGATTGGAATTTTGCGTACAGCAAGGCACGAGGAAAGTATGCCACAATTGCCCATCAGGATGATATCTATAGGCCAGGGTATGCGGCTGCTGCAGTCTTCTATCTGGAGAAATCAGAGAAGTCAATCCTTTTCTTCTCAAATTACGGAGAGCTCCGTGATGGGGTAATGGTGGATGACACAATCAACCTCAGGGTCAAGAGATTTCTCCTGCGCAATCTTGAAAATGGAAAGAATTCAAGCAGAATCAGGGTCCGCCGGGGGGCACGTTCGCTAGGCTGCCCGATATGCTGCCCCTCAGTGACTATCAATAGAGAGATTTGTTCGGACCCACCGTACTGCACCGCTCTGAAATGTTCGCTCGATTGGGATGCATGGGAAACGCTATCGAGGCTTGAGGGAGATTTCTGGTACAGCACTGATGTGCTCATATACCACCGCATCCATCAGGCGTCCGCAACGACGGAGCTGATAGAGGACAATACCAGGCATACAGAAGACCATGAAATGTTGAAACGATTTTGGCCTGCACCTCTAGCATCCTGCATAAATCATTTCTATGGACTGAGCGAAAAAAGCAATGATATCTGAAACAAAAGAGACTATCTGTTCCGAGGTGAATGTACCAGATGAAGTTTTTGCTGATCATACCTGCATATAACGAAGAAAAAAATATACTTGCAGTGGCACGTAAGATAGAGCGCGCCGGGTACGACTACATCATCATAATCGACGGCGCGACCGACAACACATACGGCGTGTGCAGGGATAACAATCTGAACTATGTAAGGCTGCCCATCAATATGGGAATCGGCGGGGCGGTGCAGACCGGCCATATGTATGCGCTCGAGCACGGCTATGATGTGGATATACAGATTGATGGGGATGGACAGCACGATATTGCCTATGTTCCAAAACTTCTGGAAGCAATTGAGGATGGTGCTGATATTGCTATTGGATCGCGGTTCGTGGAGCAGAGCGATGGATTTCAGTCCACGGCGGCGCGCCGTATAGGTATCAATTGGCTTAAAAATTGTATCAGACATGAAACTGGTATGACAATCACGGATTCCACATCGGGATTCCGTGCTTCTAACCGCCGCGCAATAAAGCTCTTTGCTTCAGATTACCCTGCTGATTATCCAGAGCCAGAGTCTATCGTTATGGCCTATAATCATGGACTTTCGATCAAAGAGGTGCCAGTAAAGATGCATGAGCGTCAAGGAGGCAAATCTTCAATCAATTTTCGGCGTAGCATCTATTACATGATAAAGGTAACTCTAGCTATCTGGATTGAAGGCCACAGAGGCATGAAAGGAGAGCAGGCATAATGACTCCGGCTCTGCGCATACTTCTTATCATTATTGCACTTGCTTTCCTGGTTGAGGTCTTCCGTCTAGTTTCGGCAGGAAAGTTGCAGCTCAAATATTCGCTCTTATGGATGCTGCTTTCAGCTGTACTAATTGTCTGCTCCATTTTTCCAGGCATTGTTTACTTCTTCTCGGATCTGTTGGGCTTCCAGGCCCCCTCAAACTTTGTCTATCTTGTAAGCATCGTCGGTCTTCTTGGAATCTGTCTCTCGCTGACAGTTATTGTGAGTTGGCAGGCACGCGATATCCGTAAGCTCATTCAGGAAGTGACGCTTATGCAGGATAATCTTAAAAAGGATGCAAAGCGCAAGGAGCAGAAAGAGACCGAGCGCGGCACGAAAGCCTGAGACCGAAGAATCGGACAAGACTCGCCGCGCATATGTGAAGCAGCATCAGGTGCCACAACCTTAATGGTTTGTCGTCGCTATGACTATTTCCAGCTGTAATGTGCCCACCTCAGGCATTACCGCTGGACGATTCTGAAATCTTCTTCTTGAGACAGATGAAAGCCACGGTTATGCCAACCAGAGAGGCGATGATGACGGTATAGTTGATGCCTTGCATATCGAGAATCGTTTCAAGCAGAATCATGAGCACAATGGAAGTGATGAGCGCTAACGCCGTACTGATGAGGGACCTCGTATATTACGGATGAGGACCAGGACATCAGTGAGGTAATAGAGAATTGCAATGCTGCCAGTGCTGATGAGTACATTGGTGAATAGATAGGTATATCCCTCGACTTTTAGTCCATATACCAAGGAGAGGGCCGATGGTCCAATAATTGATAGCAGAGGGATGGCAGTGAGCATTGCGGCCAGCATGATATACATGGTTTTCTTGAAAGAAGACACGAATGCCTTCAGCGGGGGAGTCGTTCGATTTCTCTGCAAGGGGTACAAGCGCTGGTGCATAGAGGAAGCGTGCTGCGGCTTGCACAAGGACTGCCGGCATAGCGATAGCGGCGTAGATTCCAAGGCGCTCATTGCCGAAAGCATTTATTGGCGGGCCACGGAAACAACCATGCTTAGAAAGAGGATTTCGAGGACGAGCGGCAGGTACTTGACAAGGAGGGTCCTCCCTTGTTTTGGAAGGAGCCTAGGCTTGATTTGTGCAAGCCTCCGTGCGTGGGGTATGTCGTACAGGAGCGTAACAAGCAGACATGCTGGATATATAGCGAGGATTGCTATGACTATATCTTTCGTGATCCATAACCCAAATGAGAACGAGATTATTACAATGATGCCGCGCAGTAGTTGAGAGATTCCAATATAATCCATGCGCTCTCCGCGCCGATCCACTCCATACAGAGCATCGCAGAAGGATTCATCCGTCTTGAAGAGTAGGCAAGCGAATCTCAGAGCGATGCGTCGGTTTTGTCGCTCTTGGTGCCGTAAATTATCCCTCAATCATAGCCGAAGCGAGATTCTGTTCAGGTCTTGCTGCAGATTGATATGCCTCCCACCGAGTCTGCACATCCTTTAGACTGAAGTGGAACAAAGCTATGCAGATGTAGCTGACAAGTGAGGCGGAGCTGGGATATGGCGGAAAATCATGATGCAAGCACAGTTGATATCCTCTTGCTGGAGACCATAAGCCTTTATGAGCAGGGAAGCCTTATGTGCTTCCGATGCGAGTGCAATCCAGATAACGATGAACCCGTACATACTAGGGCACAGGGATTTTTGGGACTAAAGCTTGTCGGCAATCCTGTGATTCGCAGAGATTCGATTGGAACATCCTGCAGGGATGGGAGGCAAGTGCGCATCGTTGAAATATCGGTGCTCGTGAAGCATCTTATCTTTGGCTGCAGCTTGTCTGTGACGATTGGTACGGCGAGAGGGCATTGCGAAGTATCACACAGGCAGGGGCTGGCCGCGCTAAATTCCTGGAGAAGCCAGAGCGAGGATATTTCGAACTGGAGCGGCTATGACGGCTGGGTGCGTACGAGATGCTCCCAAGCTGAACAGGAGCGCGAGAGGGAAGAGGCCAGGGGCTTTGATATCAAGCCGCTCATCTCGTTCATAACTCCTGTCTATAGGACTCCAGAACGTTATCTGAGAGATCTCCTTAATTCCATTTCTGCACAGACCTATACGCATTGGGAGCATGTGATTGTCAACGTTAGCGGTGAATGTCCCGAGGTTGATGCGGTTCTTGATTCCTATGAGGATCCCCGCATACGCGTCATTACGGCGACAAACAGGAACATTTCAGAGAACACCAATGTGGGCATCGCCGCTGCCAAAGGCGACTACATTGCATTCATCGATCATGATGACTTTATCGAACCTGATACACTCTTCCGTTATGTTGAGAGTATTAATAAAAATCCCGATGCCGATCTCCTTTTCTGTAATGAGGATCTCTATCGCGAGCAGGAGGGGGAAGAGCAGCGCTACTATGGTGCGCGATTCAAGCCAGGCTGGAATCCAGATCTTCTGTTCGGTTCAAACTATGTGTGCCATATGCTCTGCGTTAGTCGAAAGGCTATCAACGAAACGGTGCGCTCTGGCGCCGATGTTGCGGGTGCCCAGGACTATGATCTGACCTTCAAGACATGCGAGAGGGCTAGATCGATTGTTCATGTACCATATCTGCTCTACCATTGGCGTGATCATGCTGGTTCGACAGCGACCCATCGTGAAACGAAGCCGTATGCTCTCGAAGCGGGCCGTTTGTCCATCCAGCGCCATTTTGAGCGGAAGGGAATCAAAGCGGAAGTATCGCCTGCGGAGTATCCGTTTTCCTATCGTGTTCGGTATGCTATGCCAGATGATATGAAAGCTTCTGTCATTGTGGTGGCTACCTTGGGTGATGGGGTGTCTGGCTGTATCGAATCAATCGCAGAGCATACACATGCATATGCCAAAGAAATCATTGTAGCGGCCACCCAAGCTAACCTGCTGCCGAATGGTCTTGATGGCGTCAAAAAGATTTCCGCCAACAGTAGAATCTGGTCTATGCTCGCGAATGAAGGAGCGCGGGCAGCTACGGGTGATGTGCTGGTCTTTGTGGATGAGCACTGCCTTGTCACGGACGATGGTTGGCTTGAATCTACAATCGAGTATCTCATGCGTCCTGAAGTAGGATGTGCTGCTCCCATGGCTGTCTATCCAGACCATACAGTATGCAGTGTTGGAGGGATGATCGCCTCTGATGGTACAGTTACCTATCAATCTCACAATCTGCCTGAAGTCGTTGATGGATACATGATATTTCATAAAATTGCACATGATTGTTCAATTGTCCCACCTATCTTGCTTGCTGTCCGTCGGGGAGATTTTGAGAGGCTGGGCGCGTTCAGCAAGGAGCTTGGAGCACCGTATGCTGTTGCCGATTTCTGTCTCAAGCTTCACGAGGAAGGCAAGGCATGCGTTGTGCAGCCATTCTCTCGCGTGACATGTCGGGAGATATATGGAGAACGGCTGGTTCAGAGTGAGGCACAGCAAAAGGAGCTCCTGCTACTGCGTCATTCACAAATGGTGTCTGCTGATCCATATGTTGACCCTTCCTTTGACAGGGATAAAAGCTATTACCATACCTATTTCATGAGCGATGGTAAAGCGTGAGCATAGCGTTCAACAGGCGGTCTGCAGCAGACAGTGTTACAGGCTATGGTAGGGTATCGTGTATAGTTAGCCAGTCCAAGATGGTCTCCAACAGAAGATGGGTGAGCATATGAAGGGCATCATTCTTGCAGGCGGTTCAGGTACCAGACTCTATCCTCTGACAAGGGTCACCAGCAAACAGCTTCTCCCGGTCTACGACAAGCCAATGATCTACTATCCGCTCTCTACATTGATGCTGGCGGGTATCAGGGACATCTTAATTATTTCGACGCCGACAGACCTTCCCCGATTCAAGGAGCTTTTGGGAAATGGATTGCAATACGGCATATCTCTTTCTTATGCCGAACAGCCATCTCCTGATGGCTTAGCGCAAGCTTTTATAATCGGAGAGGATTTCATTGCCGGCGATTCCTGTGCACTTGTCCTGGGAGATAACATTTTTTATGGAAATGGTCTTTCTCGTCATCTGCGCAGAGCCGTGGAGAAGGCCGAGAAGTCCGGCGGGGCTACGGTCTTTGGATATTATGTAGACGATCCGGAAAGGTTTGGCGTTGTCGAATTTGACAAAAGCGGACATGCCATCTCTATTGAAGAGAAGCCCTCACATCCCAAGAGCAACTATGCGGTGACAGGGCTCTATTTTTACGACGCGAAGGTCTGCGAGATGGCAAAGCATGTCAAACCATCTGCTCGCGGAGAGCTTGAAATCACGACGCTGAATGAGATGTATCTCAGAGAAGGAGAGCTTGATGTTGTCACGCTTGGTCGCGGCTATGCCTGGCTTGATACAGGCACGATGGACTCCTTGTTCGAAGCTGCTAATTTTGTTCGAACCATAGAGTCGTCACAAGGTATCATGATCTCCGTTATTGAAGAGATTGCCTATGAGCGTGGCTGGGTCTCTACTGAGCAGCTCGCAATGGCTGCTGAAGAATATGGCAAGAGTCCTTATGGGCAGCATCTGAAGAAAGTGCTCGAAAAGCGCATTATTACGACAAAAGATGACTTCAGCTGAAGCTATGTAAAGATTTGATATGACAAATAGAAAGAAACGCCTCCTGGCAATAAAAGATGCCAGGAGGCGTTTTACACTGCGTCCAGTTTAAACGCCTAAAGAGCCTTCATGTACTCCGCGAGCTCCTCTTCCCAGTCGGGCATGTGGAAGCCTGCAGCCTCGAGCTTCTGGAGCGAGAGCGCCGAGTGCACGGGCCTGGGGGCTATGGGGCCCTTGGCGGATGCGTAGTACTTGGCGGTGGAGACAGGCTTCACGGCATCGCCGTTTCCGTTCCTCTGCTCGAAGACCGCACGGGCGATGTCGGCCCAGCTCCTGACAGCTCCCGATCCCGTGCAGCCGTAGGTGCCATATGCGGCATGCGTGTCCAGGAGATGGAAGATGGCCCGCGCCATGTCCCTCGTGAACGTGAGCCTGCCCAGCTGGTCGTCCACGACGGCGACCTCGGAGAGGCTGTCCCCGGGGTCCGCACACCTGTCGGAGAGGGCCGCCATCGTCTTCACGAAGTTGCGGCCGTCGCCTATGACCCAGGAGGAGCGCAGGATGTAGTGCTGCGGGCATCCTGCCACGGCAAGGTCGCCTGCCGCCTTGGACTGGCCGTAGACGGAGAGAGGCGAGAGAGGCTCGTCCTCCGTGTGGAGCTCCCTCGTGCCGTCGAAGACATAGTCGGAGGAGATGTGGACGAGGCGGATGCCGTGCTCCGCGCAGGTGCGTGCGAGGAGCGCCGGGCCCTGGGCATTGGCCTTCCAGCAGGAGATGCGTCCCTCCGCGGTCTCGGCCCTGTCCACTGCCGTCCAGGCGCCGCAGTTGATGACGGTTCCGTAGAGGTCCCAGTCATACTGCGAGTAGGCCTCGGGGTCTGCCATGTCGAAGGTGTCTATGTCGCAGAAGTCGAAGGAGGGAAGGAGGCCCCTCTCCTCGGCGAGCTGCCTCACGGCGCGTCCCAGCTGGCCCCTGCATCCCGTGACGAGCGTCCTCTTCGGGGCCATGGGCACGACATCCCTGAGATACGGGTGATGCAGGTCGGCCTCGGAGAGCGTGGCCTCGGAGAGCGGGATCGGCCACTGGATGCCGAGCTCGGGGTCCGCCAGGTTCACGAAGGTGTAGGTGCGCTTGAGCTCTGCCGACCAGTGGGCATCGACGAGGTAGGTGTAGGCGGTGCCGTCCTCCAATGCCTGGAAGGAGTTGCCGACGCCCCGGGGGACGTATATGGCACGGGACGGGTCGAGGATGCAGGTATAGGCCTTCCCGAATGTGGCGGAGCCCTCCCTGAGGTCCACCCATGCGCCGAAGACCGAGCCCGTGGCGACCGATATGAACTTGTCCCAGGGCTCCGCATGGATGCCGCGGGTCACGCCCCTCTCCGCGTTGAAGGAGATGTTGTTCTGGACCACGTGCAGGTCGGGGATCCCGAGCGCCACCATCTTGGCCCGCTGCCAGTTCTCCTTGAACCAGCCGCGGGAATCCCCATGCACGGAGAGCTCCACGACCCTGAGGCCCTCTATCCCTGTCTCCGTGACGGAGAGGCCCTTCTCGAATGCGAAATCGGACATGCCTCTTCCCTCCTACTGGCCCTGCTCCGCGTACCTGCGCTCGGTGGCCTCCTTGGCGGGGCGCCACCAGGACTCGTGCGTGCGGTACCACTCTATGGTCTGCGCGAGGCCTTCCGCGAAGTCGGTGTGGACGGGCCTCCAGCCGAGCTCGCGCTCGAGCTTCGTCGGGTCGATCGCATAGCGCCTGTCATGGCCCGGCCTGTCGCGCACCCAGTCGAAGGCATCCTCGGGCTGGCCCATGAGGGAGAGGATCTCCCTCAGGACGTCGATGTTCGACCTCTCGCCGCTGGCGCCTATGAGGTAGGTCTCGCCTATCCTCCCCTTCGTGAGGATGTCCCAGACGGCGCGGGAGTGGTCCTCGGTGTGTATCCAGTCGCGCACATTCTCCCCCGTGCCGTAGAGCTTGGGGCGGATGCCGCAGAGGATGTTCGTGACCTGCCTCGGTATGAACTTCTCCACATGCTGGTAGGGGCCGTAGTTGTTGGAGCAGTTCGAGATCGTGGCCGCAAGGCCATAGGTCCTCGCCCAGGCGCGGACCAGGAGGTCCGAGGATGCCTTCGTGGAGGAGTAGGGGCTGCTCGGCCTGTAGGGGTCGTCAGGCTCGAAGCGCCTCGGCTCGTCCAGGGCGAGGTCCCCATAGACCTCGTCCGTGCTGATGTGGTGGTAGCGGATGCCATATCTCCTCGCTGCCTGCAGGAGCCTGTAGGTGCCCACGACGTTCGTCTGCACGAAGGGCTCGGGGTCGGCTATCGAGTTGTCGTTGTGGGACTCCGCCGCATAGTGGACGATCGCATCATGCCCCGGCACCACCTCGTCCAGCAGCTCCGCATCGCAGATGTCGCCCACCACGAGCTCCACCTGGGACTCCGGGAGGCCTGCTATGTTTGCGGGGTTCCCTGCATAGGTGAGCTTGTCGAGCACGGTCACGTGCACCTCCGGATGGTTCCTGGCCACCCAGCGCACGAAGTTGGAGCCGATGAAGCCGCAGCCGCCCGTGACGATGATGTTTTGGGGCTGGAAGGCAGATGACATTAGGTAATCTCCTTCTGATTGAATGAACTGCATTCTTGTACCGTACCACTCCAAGTCTATACCATATGGGCCCTCTGCACTGAAGGTGCAGAGGGCCCATATGCTGGTAGATTGGCTTATCAGAGATTGAGATAAGATTTCCAGAATACTTCCGAAGTCAGGGTATTAAAGGCTTTGTGATACTCCCTCTCAAGGTCTGCCCGCACAGAACGGTAGTGTTTTAGATCCTTTTCATAGCGTTCGATGAGTTCTCTTGCCTTGGCGTTATCGCGCCGCCGTATAATTCCCGTTCGATTGGGGACATCGAGGGCGATAATTGTATCAACACCATATATGCGGCCAGGGAAATCGTCCCATCCAGTGTTCCTCAAGACGGCGAAGTTTTTGCCGAAAGGCTTTAGCCGGCAATGCACGGCTCCGTTATAGCTTGCCCTGAAGAGCCTTCCTTGATAGAGCCTTTCCGCTCTGTTGCGTGCCAGTTCACTGATTGCGGCTCCCGATACAAGAGACTCCTCGTCGTACTCATAGATATCGATGCCGAATTCGGACCTCACTGGTCCTGCAATCTTCTCATAGGGAACAAGTCTCTCCTTGTGCTTGTTTGCAGCCATAAAGGATTTTTCTGCAAAATCCTTTTCCATAAAAAGAAGGGGGCCACGGAGGAAGTCCTCAAAACCATCTAGTACGAGCTCTGCATCGGTGTAGTTGAACTTCTCGATCTCCAAGCGGAAGTTATGATCTAATTCCTGAATAAAACTGATGTATGGTGCAACCTGAGAGATAGCTGCCATCGCAAATGAATTGCGTGTGGTCTGATAGCGTTCCACTGCAGCGTTGTAGCGCGTAGAGAAGTCATCATGCCAGATACATATGCCGTTCATCGAGATTATGTAAGGCTTGCAGCGGAGGGCATATTCCACGTCGTCGAGCCTTACAAAGAATGGCAGGGGAAGTCCTTCTTTCTTTATAGTATTGGCTGGGATGCAGCAATACCACCATCCAGCATAGATTGGGTGATTGTCATCCGATTTGTCAGGGACAAAGATTTCGCTTTCGACTAGATTGTGGACAGTGTTCATGCGGGATGATCCACGGAGGCTTTTAAGGAACCCTCTTGTGTCAACGCATCCGAGATCCTCGTACCGGATGTCGAGGTCACGGGTTCCCATCATGGCGCCGCTGATGAAGGCATTTTTGTATTCATCCTTCTCAAGGCGCAGAAGAGCATAGGTGCGATATATGCTTTCCGGCTGGATGGCGACATCGTCATCCAAGAGCAGAACATGGGTGGCAGCTGGCTTGCCATGCAGAGCCTCTATCATGCCGCGTGCAAAGCCGCCTGATCCGCCGACGTTCTTGTTGGGGATTATTGAGATGCTGACATCCCTGAAGCTCTCCGCCGCCAATGTCTGTCCATTGTCTATCACATACATGTGGAAATGTTTGGCAATCTCCTCATTCGATTCCAGGATCTGGGCGCGTATTTTTTTGATATTGCAAGAGATGTAATCTTCCTTTCTAAAGGTGGTCGTAGAGAGTGCAAGCTCTACCTCGTTAAGATCGCTCTCGGAAACCTCGGTATAGTAGTAAGCGTCTCGCATCTCCACAAGCTCAGTGCAGTCCAGGCTGAATCCAATCAGGACATCTTGCGGTTTCACGGCAAGTGGAATGTCAAATTCCTGCCAGTCCTCAGATGCAGGGATTGAGCGTTCGGTATTGGGAACAATGGCAGCAACGTAGTCTTGGATGCCGGCTGAACGCTGCTGGTAGACGCAGGATCCTCCTCTGAGCTTTAGGTGGAGGAAGAGCGCTCCCGCCTTGGTAAAGCGGCGCCATTTAGCTGGACTCAGAGCATTGAAGTAGGTGGTGAAGTCTGTGGAGCTGCCGCTAGGAAGGGTATGTATCCCGTCATCTCCATCCAAGATGTTCATATTGCCGCGGTAGTACAGAAGCGGCGCTTGGACAAATTGTGGTGTCTTATCGAGCAGGATATGCGCAAGCGTGAAATGCATCTGAATCTCCCATAAGCGGAATATTGGAAGGGGCGTCAATCAGCCTCGAGTATAAATGAAAGGCGGACCTGCTCTTGATACACACAGGAAGCTCCTGGAAAAGCTTGCTGTGTTCCAGGAGGGGTGATGGTGGTTTTGGGTAGCAGCCGATGATAACTACTTACCGGCAAAGTCATCAGGCGAGAGGTTTTCCACGAACTTGTGGAACTCCTCCATCTCGTGCTCTTCCTCTTCCTTCTCCACGCCCTTGAAATCAGGGTAGGACGCTGTCGTCAAGACATCGCTCCTGGCATAGATGGGAGCGCCCGTGCGTACTGCAAGGGCGATGGCATCGGACGGGCGCGAGTCGACGAAAATGGCCTCCCCGTCCTCTGTCTCGATCCTCAGCTGGGCGAAGAAGGTCGTTCCTGAGACGGCGCTGATGATGACAGAGTCGAGATGGGCGCCGAGGGACTCGATGACATTGTTCAGAAGGTCGTGCGTCATCGGCCTGTTGGTCGTTCTGTGGGAGTCGTTCACGCCCATCCCTATCGCCATGGCTTCCACAGGACCGATCTTGATCGGCAGCTGCGCATCATGCGGTGCCTCTTCGGGAATGCGGGGCTTCAGGACCAGGAGAGACGCCACGGGGCCTCCGCCTACCACGATCGTCTGTATGTCCATCTGTATCAAT
>OCTW011489683.1_pt1 | contig 21430 bp, 20 predicted proteins | sample 1539671 | NCBI WGS metagenome assembly OCTW01 (sample SAMN02144230, study PRJEB22623) | gut metagenome | biome: sheep rumen | host: Ovis aries | place: New Zealand
GAAAAATTAATTTTAATAATAATGAATTAATAAACAAAAAAATAATTAATAAAATGGAAAGAATATAAAGTTGACAAATGTATACAATATAATATATAATGTATACAAAAATGTAAAGGAGAGTGTATATATGTCAACAGTTAGAATAAATGAAAAAATAAAAAAGGAGGTTACACCAATATTATCAGATTTAGGAATTTCTTTAAGTGAGGCTATTAATATGTTTTTACATCAGATAAAAATAAATAGGGGGATTCCTTTTGAATTAAAACTAAAAGAGCCAACAGAACTAAATGATGGAAAAGGATCATATATTTGTGAATACGGACATGTGCATAATTATACAAAAAAAGATATAGAAGACATAAAAAAAGAAGCAAAAAAAAATAAAGGCTACAAAAGTTCTAAAGAAATGATAGATGATATATTAGGTGAAGAATAATGTATGTATTTAATAAAAACAACTAACAAATTTAAACAAAATTTAAGGAAAGCATACAAAAGACGGATATAATACGGCATTACTTGAAGAGGTGGTTGATATATTAGCTAGTGGAAAAAAATTACCACATAAATATAAAAACCACCCTTTAAAAGGATTTTATAAAGGATATTTAGATTGTCATATATTACCAGACTGGGTATTAATATATAAGATTGAAGAGCAAGAATTATTATTATTTGATATTGGTACACATTCAGATTTATTTTAAATTTTTTATTTAAATTTTTATTTATTCATATTTTTATTTAAATTTTTTCTTTAAAATTAAAAATCAATTTTAAAAATCAAAAAAATATATATTGGAAAGGAATGAGTCTATGCAATTAGCATTAGAAAATAATTTTAATAATAGCTTAGAAATAAAGCAAAATAATTTTTTGCAAAGTGCGCTTGGTAAAGCAATAAATAATGGAATAAATATAGGTTTAAGATATTTACTTCCAAATTGGGCAGAAGATAAAGTGATAGAATTAAAAGATAATTTATTAAACTATGGTTTAAAAGATGGAATTTCAAAAACAATCCAATCTGTAATTGATACAGGTAAAAGTGCAATAGGAATTGTAACAGGAAACTTTGAAAATGTAAATCAAATAAATGAAGCAGTAAAAAATGGAGGGATAATAGATTCAGTTTCTGAAATTTTTGATTCTGTTTTAAACAAAATTTATTCATCAGGAAAATTAAATGATACAACTTTTAATTTAATAAAAAATGGAAAAAATTCAATTCTAAATAATGTTGAAAAAAATATTGAGTCAACATTAACTTCTCAAATTACATCTTCTCAAAGAATGGAAAAGTATATTAACAGTTGGAAAGAATATTTTCAAAATAAAGATTTTTCAGGAATGGAAAAAGAATACAAAAACATTAAAACAGAACTAAAACAATTAGTGCCAATAGAAAATACTATCAACAGCGCGAGAAGTATAGAGCTTCTTCATAATTTAATAAAAAATAATGGACAAGACTTTAAACTAACACAAGAAGAAATAGAATTAGCAAATAAGTTAAGTTTGTAAAATATTATTAAAAGTTAGAACAGAAGTATTGACGAATGATAACAAATATGTTATCATAGAAAGAAGAATAAATGTATCAAATTGTTTTTTATAAAGATGAAAAAGGAATAAGCGAAGTTGAAGAATATATTAAAGAATTAAGAACTAAAAAAGAAAATAATAAAGATAATAGAATTAAATACGAGAAAATAGATATATATTTGAATTTATTAACTAAATATGGATTAAAATTGGGAGAACCATATATAAAACATTTAGAAAAAGAACTATGGGAATTAAGACCTTTAAAAGATAGAATAATTTTAGCACATTTAGAAAAAAATAGAATAATATTATTAACGTACTTTATAAAAAATACAAGAAAAACACCTAGGAGAGAAATAAAAAGAGCAGAAAGATTATTAAAAATAATAAAGGAAGGAGATTAAAATGAAAGGAAGTTTTGAAACATGGGAAGATTTTAGAAAAACTCTAAACATTACTCCAGAAGAAGAAGCAGTAATACAGTTGGAAAAAGAACTAATAGAAGCAACCATAAAAGCAAGAGAAGAAGCAAAAATGTCACAAAGGGACCTAGCAGAAAAAGCTAGGATGAAACAATCAGCTATAGCTAGAATAGAAAAAATGAAAGTATCTCCATCTGTAGATACACTAAATCATTTATTATTTCAACTTGGTTATAGATTAAAAATAGTTCCACTATCTAAGAAATAAAAAAGTCATAAACTTTTACGGATTTTTCCTTGCAAATTTTTTAAAACTTTAGTATAATACAAATGTAGAAAAAAGGCAGAAATTAGAAAAGCCGTAAACTTTTCAAGAATATGCTAGAGGAAAGAGGTAGAAACAATGGACGAAAGACATGACGGAAAAATTATAGAAAGAGATATAAATGAAGAGATGCAAACAGCATACATAGATTATGCTATGAGCGTTATAGTTCAACGTGCATTGCCTGATGCAAGAGATGGTTTGAAACCTGTTCATAGAAGAATTTTGTATACAATGCATGAAGATGGATTAACTGCGGACAAGCCATACAGAAAATCTGCAACAACAGTTGGAGACGTTTTAGGTAGGTACCATCCACATGGGGATGCTTCTGTTTACGATGCTATGGTAAGATTAGCACAAGACTTCTCTATGAGATATACATTAATCGATGGTCATGGAAACTTTGGTTCAGTAGATGGAGATCCTGCTGCTGCATACCGTTATACAGAAGCAAGATTATCAAGACTTGCAGAATCAATGATGACAGATATAGAAAAAAATACAGTTGATTTTATGCCAAACTTTGATGATAGACTTCAAGAACCAACAGTACTTCCTGCACAAATACCAGCTCTTTTGGTTAATGGTTCATCAGGAATTGCAGTAGGTATGGCAACAAACATACCACCACACAATTTAAATGAAGTTATAGATGGTATTATTAAAATTATAGATGAAGATGAAGTTACAGACGAAAACTTAATGGAAGTAATTAAAGGACCTGATTTTCCTACAGAAGGTATAATTGTTGGAAGAGAAGGAATTAGAGAAGCATATAAAACTGGCCGTGGAAAGATTATCTTAAGAGCAGAAACAGAAATAGAAGAAATGGCTGGAAATAAACAAAGAATAATTGTTAATTCTTTACCATATCAAGTAAATAAAGCAAAACTTATAGAAAATATGGCACATCTTGCTAGGGAAAAGAGACTTGAAGGAATATCAGAAATAAGAGATGAATCAGATAGAGAGCATAAAGTAAGAATTGTGATAGAACTTAAGAGAGATGCAAATGCACAAGTTGTATTAAATCAATTATTTAAAAATACTCAAATGCAAACAAGTTTCGGTATAATAATGCTAGCATTAGTTGATGGAGAACCCAAAATATTAACATTAAGACAATGCTTAGATGTATATATAGAGCATAGAAAAAATGTTGTTCTTCGTAGAACTCAATTTGAACTAGATAAAGCACTAGCTAGAGCTCACATATTAGAAGGATTAAGAATTGCAATTGATAATATCGATGAAGTTATAAAAATAATTCGTGAATCTTATGATGATGCTAAAGAAAGATTAATGGAAAGATTTAAACTTTCAGAGATTCAAGCACAATCTATTCTAGATATGAGACTTAGAACTTTACAAGGTTTACAACGTGAAAAAATAGAAGAAGAATATGAAGAATTAATGAAGTTAATAGAACATTTAAGAGAAATCTTAAATAGTGAAACATTAGTATTCCAAGTTATTAAAGAAGAACTTCTAAAAATAAAAGATAAATACGGAGATGAAAGAAAAACTCAAATTAAGGCTGCAGAAGGAGAAATAGAAGTTGAAGATTTAATAAAAGAAGAACAGACAGTAGTTACTTTAACTCACTTTGGATATATTAAAAGAATGCCAATAGACACATACAAGAGCCAAAGAAGAGGAGGAAAGGGAATTACAGGACTTTCAACTAGAGAAGAAGATTTTGTTAAACAAATATTTACAGCTTCTACTCATGACACAATTTTATTCTTTAGCAATAAAGGTAAGCTATATAAATTAAAAGGATATGAAATTCCAGAAGCTGGAAGAACTGCTAAGGGTACTGCTATTGTAAACTTATTAAGCCTAGATGCAGGAGAAAAGATTTCTGCTGTTATACCAATTCAAAACTTTGCAGAAGGTAAATACTTACTAATGGGTACAAAGAATGGTTTAATTAAGAAAACAGCATTAAAAGAATATGACTCATCAAGAAAAAACGGACTTCAAGGAATTACATTAAAAGAAGACGATGAATTAATTTCTGTAAAATTAACAGATGGGGAAGATAACATTGTTCTAGTTACAAGAAACGGTATTTGTATTACATTTGACGAAAAAGATGTTAGACCTATCGGAAGAACAGCACAAGGAGTTATAGGAATTAGAATAGATGATGATGATGAAGTTATAGGAATGGAATCTGTAATAAGAGGTGGAAAAGCTACTTTACTTGCTATTACTGAAAATGGATTTGGTAAGAGAACAGAAACAGATGAATATAGAGTTCAAGCAAGAGGAGGAAGAGGAGTAATTACTTACAAAATTACACCAAAAACAGGAAAACTTGTAGGAGTTAAAGTAGTAAGTGGTGACGAAGATGTTATGCTTATTACAGACAAAGGAACTATAATTAGAATGAAAGTTGAAGAAATAAGTATACTTGGAAGATCAACACAAGGTGTTACTCTTATGAGAACAACAGATGGTGGAAAAGTGGTAAGTATAGAAATCCTTGAACCTGAAAATGTTGAAGAAAAAGAATAATAACCGAACTATACTATATATAGAAAAAAGCTAAAAAATAGGTATTGACAAAATTAAATTGACGTATTATAATAATTATTGTTATTATAATACGTCATATATGCGCCATTAGCTCAGTTGGTAGAGCAGTTGACTCTTAATCAAATGGTCGGAGGTTCGACTCCTCTATGGCGCACCAATATTAAACAGACATTGTAAATAAATTACAATGCCTGTTTTTGTGTATAAAATTATATTTTTTTAAATATCTCTAACGGTTAAATCATGAGCAGAACCTTCTTGAATACTAAGACTTGAAACTTGCGTAAGAATTGCTTTTTCATGGAATTCTGCTAAGTCTTTTGAACCACAATTTGACATGGTTGATTTTATTTTTTTTATAGTAACATTTAAATTTTCTTTTAAAGAACCTGCATAAGGAATATATGAATCTACGCCTTCAACAAATGACATTTTTTCAGATTTAGAACCCAAATCATATCTTTGCCAACTTCTTGCTCTTTTTGATCCTTCTCCCCAATATTCTTTAAAGAATTCATTATTAATTTTTACCTTAGCTGTAGGGCTTTCATCAAATCTTGCAAAATATCTTCCCATCATTACAAAATCACAACCCATTGCTAATGCTAAAGTAATATGATGGTCATTTACTATTCCTCCATCTGAACAGATTGGAATATATATTCCAGTTTTTTTAGCATATTCATCACGTGCTTTTGCAACATCTATTACAGCTGAAGCTTGTCCTCTACCAATACCTTTAGTCTCACGTGTTATGCAAATAGAACCTCCACCAATTCCTATTTTTATGAAATCTGCTCCTGCATCTGCTAAATAATCGAATGCTTCTTTATCTACAACATTTCCAGCACCAATTTTTACTGTATTATTATATTTTTCATGAACCCATTCAATTACTTCTTTTTGCCATACAGAAAATCCATCTGAAGAATCTAAACATAAGATATCTGCTCCTGCTTCTACTAATGCAGGAATTCTTTCTTCATAATCTCTTGTATTTACACCAGCACCTACAATATATCTTTGTTCTTTATCTTGTAAAGCTAAAGGATTTTCTTTATTTTGTTCATAGTCTTTTCTAAATACTAAAGAATTTAAATTTCCATTTTCTTCTACAACAGGAAGACAATTAATTTTGTGTTCCCAAATTAAATCATTTGCTTGAGAAAGTGTAAGTCCAACTTTTGCATAAACTAATTTATCTATAGGAGTCATTATATCTTGAACCTTTTTTTCTAAGCTGTCTCTTGATAATCTATAATCTTTACTTGTTATAATTCCTAAAAGTTTTCCGTTATATGAACCATCTTCTGTAACAGGAATTGTACTATGGTCACTTTCTTCTTTTATTTTTAAGATATCCGCTAAAGTATCTCCTGGTTTTAAGTTCCATTTACTTCTTACAAATCCTGATTTTGCTTCTTTAACATTCTTAACCATTTTAGCTTGATCCTCTATTGATTGAGACATGTAAATAAAAGCAATTCCTCCTTCTCTTGCAAGTGCTATTCCCATTTGCTCTCCTGATACAGATTGCATAATTGCAGATGTAAATGGTACATTTAAATACATTGAAGGTTCTTCACCTATTTTGTGTTTAACTAAAGGTGTTTTTAATGAAATTTTATCTGGAGTACATTCTCTAGTTGTTAATCTTGGAATTAATAAAAATTCATTAAATGTTCTTGATGGCTCATTTAAATATGTTGCCATTAAAATCCCTCCTTTTAATTTTTCTGCTATTATACCACATTTTTCGACCTTTTGTAAAGTAATAAAAAAATTATATAATCATTTGTGCAGACTTATACTATTTTATGTATAAATAATAATATTTAAAATATAAAAAAGATGCTTTTTGAAGTTAATAAAAAGCATCTTTTTATTTAATTTGAGGATTTTAAAATTACTCTATCTAAAGCTTTATATGTGTCTTTAGAAAGAAGTTCTTTTGAAACAGTAATTCCATTTTGTTGAACAATTTTATATGCATTTACTATAATTCCGTTTGCACCACGTTGTTTAACTTTTTCAGTTCCAGCTGGTAAAGAAGAATCTGTTTGATATTTTGTATCATAAGGAATATTTGACACAGTTTCTATTTCAAAGTCAATTTTTTTATCATCTTTTTCTTTTATACCATATATATCTACTTTGGCTATACCACTTGAAATATATACATCTATTCTAATTGGATATGTTCTGTTATTTACAAACTTAAAATCTTTTGAACCATAAGCAACAGTAGCATCACGTCCAGCTTCAACATAAGAAGTTATAAATTGATGATTATATCTTTGAGTAACTTCTAAATTTGCAAAAACTACAGCATTATATAGTGTTGAGGAAATTTGACAAATACCTCCACCTATACCATCTACAACTTCACCATTTTGATAAACTTTAGCCTCTTTATATCCTGCAGAGATTGTACGTTCTCCTACAATTTTATTATATGAAAATTCTTCACCTGGAGAAAGGATAGTTCCATCTATTTTTGTTGCAGCAAGATTTAAGTTTGTGCTTCTATCCTCGTTATTTGCATTATATCTTGTAGAAAAACTACCAAGTTCATCTGGAAAAACATTTATTTTTAAATCTTTTAGCTTAGTTTTAGGTTCAGTATAGTTTAATTTTATCTTAATTTCATCAGTATCAACTTGATTTTCAATATCTTTTTTAGCTTGTTCTACATCAAAATCTATACCCTTAACTTCAGCAAATACTTTAAATGGCTCTTTTTCAAAATATGCATCTTTTGCTTCTTTGTATATTTCTGAATGAATTTTATCTATATCTATAGGGTTTGGGTCAACATTTTTTATAGGTATTTGAATAGTGTTTTCATCATAAGAAAGATTTGCAATTAATTTATTTAAAATTTCTGATAAGGCTTTTTCATCTGTGGTAATTCCTACTTTACCTTTAGTTATTATTAATGTATCGTCTTCTATATAATATCCACTTTGTACCATTTTCCCAGGAAGATTTGAGGAAATATCGTTTATTATATTGTTTAACATTTTTTCATCTAAAGTAATGTTTAAGTCTATATTCTTTTTAAATATAAATGATTTTATAATATCAAAATTATTTTGAAAAATATTTTTCCCTCTTCCTATTTGATATGCCTCATTTAAAGTATCTTGTAAATTATAATCAATATTTAAAATTGACAAGTCTAAGTTTTTTTCATAATTATCTTTATCTTTAGAATAAACTAATTTTATTTCTTGTTTAATTTTTTTATCAATTAATGATGTTAATTTTGAGTTAGCTTCTTCTTTACTCATTTTTGAAATATTTATATTATTAACAGAAATTCCCGAAATTATGTTATCGTTTAAATTTAGCAAAGAAAAGATAACAGAAAATATGAAAAAAATAATTAAGATTGCTATTAGTACAATAATTAAAATTTTTTTGTTTTTCATTTTTATCATCATTCCTATCTAGTTAATCTATAAACCTTTTTCAACAAAATAGTATCATAAAAATATATAATTGTAAAGTAATAAAAATTAGTAGAAATGTAAAATTATTCTTTTAAAATTTAATTAGAGTCGTTTATATCGGAGCTAGAAAGTAGTGCTAATTCTATTTATGCTGTTAAGTTATATTTTAGAACAGAAAAGACGTAACTATAATGTAATAGAATTGTAACAAAAATGTAAAATAAAAAATGAAGAAAAGTATTGAATAATGTAAAAAAAAATATTATAATGTAAAAAGCAAAAGACAAATAAGGAGTATTATTATGGAACTAGTTAAAAATATATTTTTTAATACAGATAAATTAATTGAAAATAGCAGTGTAAAAATTTCTTATACAGGGAAGTTTTTTCAAGATGGATGTGAAAAAGTATATGCACACTATGGTTTTGGTGCTCAATGGGATAATATAAATGAAATTGAAATGGAAAAGACAGAGTTAGGTTTCCAAGCTGAAATTCAATTATGCGAAGGTGATTCTTTTAACTTGTGCTTTAAAAATGAAAATGATGAATGGGATAATAATGATAATCAAAATTATATTTTTGAATTAGAAAAACCTTCTACAGAGCTAATAGTTTTAGAAGATGAGCCAGTAGCTATAGGTTCTGCAAGAAAACTTAGAAGATCATACTTGTGGAGCAAAAAAATTAAATTGGCAGTTTATAAAATTATTACATATTTACCTAAAATTATTTCTGGTAATTATAAAAGAAAATCAAGTAATGAAGATTAATTATATAAATAAAAAAGATTTAAGATAAACTTTGAAATGTTTTCTTAAATCTTTTTTTATAATAGTGTAAAATGAAAAATATAATAACATATGTTTTATTTTTCATATTGTTCTTCAAATTTTTGTTCTTCTTCTTGCATTTGTTTTATTTTTTCTTTTGCACTTTTAATCATTTCCTGATATTTCTTTATAGTTTCAGGATTAGATAAGCTATTTCTCTGAACAAGAATAGGTATTGAATGTCCAAATCTCATTTGTGAAGCAATTATATTTTCTTCAGTTATTCCAATTAAAGCATCTGGTGCAATTTTACCGGCATACTTTCCTTCTTCTTTGCTATGATTACGTTTTCTTCTATAAAATGCAATTTCTCCTGTATCTCCTTTTTCAAATTTATGGTAGCTTTTTATTGCTCTATTTGATATTGCATATGGAATTACTAATTTTTTATCATGTGATACCTTAGCATCACCATCGCCTTTGTATGATTTTAATCCTACAATTTCATTATTTTTAAACTCCCAATATACGTAGTAACCAGAAGTATAATTATTCATTGAATCCTTTTGAAATTCAGCTGATATTGTTGAAGTTCCTTTTGTTCCGTCATAATACATATAATTATCATTTTGTTGGGCTTCTAGTGATACAAAAGAATTATCCATATTTGGATTATGAACAGCAAAATTTGCTGGCATTGTTCCTAAATCTATTAATTCTACTCCGTCAATATTTTGTATTTTTACTTCATTTTTTCCTTGCTCTGCTGCTTTTTCTATTTTTTCTTTATTGGTTATCTCCTCATTAAACTTTCCCATTTGCTCTTTTTTTATTTTTATTCTAGAAGTATATTGATTAATGAAAATTGAGCTTAGAGGAATTCCGTTTTTATGTGCTTCTCTCAAAGTTTGAATAGATGAAATATCAAAAGATTTTTGTTGTTGAAAAAATTTAAATGTTGATTTTTCTTCCTCGCTTAAATTTGATAGTTCCTCATTTTGTATATTATTATAATCAAAGATTATTTCTTCCGCTATTATATTCTGTCTTAAGATATTGTAATCCGAATATTTTGAAATATTATCATATAAAGTAATAATTTCTCCAAATATATTTTTATTTTCTTCATTTTTTTCATCCAAACTTCTTTCTTTAAAAATCTCATTTACTAATCTTTCTTCAATATTCTCTAATTCATCTAATTTTTTTATCTCACATATATTTGCTGGCCAAGAACATAAATTCGTTATTTTTGTAATTTGTTCTTCAGAAAGCTTTGCAGTGCTTGCTTCCTTCAAAATATCTTGAAATTTCGGATAATTTGATATACATAATTGCATTGTGACAACATTTTCGCCTAATTTATGTGACATTGTATCATAATATAATTTAAAAGCTTTTATTTCATCTGGATTTTGGGCTATTTTTATAAACTCATCTAATCCAGAGATATTGTAACTTAGTAAGTCATTTACAAATCCTGGTCTAAAATTTTCTACTATATTAGGTGAAAAAATTTCGGTATTTGGTATATCATTTAAATTAATTCCAGGTCGATTTTTAATAAAGTTTCCTGCTTTTTCTCCAAATGCATCTTTTATTATATCTTCAAATTTTTTGTTTAATTTTTTTTCATATATCTTTTGACTTAATGTTTTTTTATTACGTTCTATTTTATCTTGTTTTAAAAGTTCTATTTCATTTTGCTTTTTGTATTTATCTAATAATTCTATGTATTCTATTACTTTATCTGGGTCTACTTTATCTATTATAGTCTTTTCTCTAAATAATAAATTGAATACTCTATTTGAATTTGAAAGTTTGTTTATTCCATCTAGTATTTCTTTATATCTTGAGTAATAATAAACTCCATATTCTCTAGACATAAACTTTTCTTGCATTGTTTCAAGTTTAAAATAATTTACTGGATTTTCTGAGTTCACTCTGTAATACATTTCTACTAATTCATCGAATAAAGCTAACTCTGTATCTTTATCTAAATATTTTTGTGCTTCTATAAAGAAATAATCATTTTCTTTATTTTTCCCTTTTTGTTGTATATAATTAATTATTTCTTGCTTATTTTTTGATGAATTACAGAACTCAGCTATTACTTTTTGATTTGAATCTTTGTCATCTTCTTTACAGTGTTTCAAATATTTAAATAATTTAGATATAGTTAAATCTTTTTCATACCCCAAACAAGTTTGCCATTCTGGGCTAGATAAACCTCTTTGTTTTAGTACATCGATTTTTACTTCTTTTGAACTAAATGGTATCATATCAGGTCTTTTAAGAAGTATTTCTTTTTGTATTTTAGGTGAAAACATAGTCAAGTTTTCTTGCAAAAATGCTGTTTGTTGAACTATTTTTTTTTGTGTTTTCATATCTAATAAACTATAATTATTTGGTTCTATTTTTACTACAGATTGTAAAGCTTCATCAGAAAGATATTCTCCATAAAGATCTGCATTTGATTCAAATAATATTAATTGTGTTTCTAGACTAAAATGACAAATATTGTTTTTATTATATTCCGCTTTTTCTACTTGCTTTCCTACAGGAAAATCTCTGTATTGTTCAGATGAAGCTAAATCCCATGCAATTTCCATAATTTCTGGATCATCTTTTAAGCTAGATTTTTTCCAATCTTCAAAATTTTTATTTTTATTGAGTTTTCGAATTAGTAATCGCTTTTGTATTTTTTGTATAAAATTATATTTTCTTTGTTTTAACATTTTTTCTTCCATAGTACATTTTCTCCATAAATTATTAGTAATTATATTATTTTGGCGGAGTGAGCGGGATTCGAACCCGCGGGCCGCGGTTTGCGACTAACTGTTTTCGAGACAGCCTCGTTATGACCACTTCGATACCACTCCATAGCAAATATATTTTAACATTATTTAATATAATCTGCAATATTTTACATAAATTTTCAAAATATTTTCAATAAAATTCAAAAAAAGTATTGACAAAGTTAAAAATATATTGTAGAATATTATTGTTCCGTTTACGAATGGACGTAGATGGGCTATTAGCTCAGGTGGTAGAGCACTTGACTTTTAATCAAGTTGTCCCGCGTTCGAGTCGCGGATAGCTCACCAAATTTTTTATGAGTATCTTAGCAGATATTCATATATGGCCCCTTGGTCAAGCGGTTAAGACATCGCCCTTTCACGGCGGAGACATGGGTTCGATTCCCGTAGGGGTCACCAATTTAATACGCCACTTTAGCTCAGCTGGTAGAGCAACTGACTTGTGGGATAGATAAACACCAGTTTATTTTGAACTATCTTGCACCTTTATAGAGAAATCTATAAAGTGGACATCGCTAATTCGGGGAAGACTAAGTATTTATATATGTTAATCCCGAGCTAGAAAATTTATTTTCGAGTGTAGAGACTTTATACGATGTGCCTAAGGTTTAACACTATGGCAAAGAGAAAGTCCAGACCGCAAACATATTTAATATGGCAATGAAAATTGTAGTGGTATGAATCAGTAGGTCGTCCGTTCAAATCGGACAAGTGGCTCCATATTGTCAATAGTTTTGAGATATCTCTTAATTGTTGGCTTTTTTTTATCTTATTATTCGAAGTAACAATTAGAATTTTTTATTTTATTTAAAAGGTGATATAATGAAGTGTTTAAATTGTGAGGAGGAGGATTAAAAATGTCACAAAAAGTAGCAATAGTTACAGGAGCATCTCGTGGAATAGGTAGAGCAATAGCAAGAAGTCTTGCTGAAAAAGATTATATAGTAATTGCAAACTATAACAAATCCGAAGATGAAGCAAAAAAGCTAAAAATAGAATCAACTAATATTGACATATTTAAAGCTGATGTTTCAAAAAGAGAACAAGTAAAAGAATTAATAAACTATACTATAAAAAAATATGGAAAAATAGATGTATTAGTAAATAATGCAGGAATAGATCAAGAAAAAATGTTTCAAGATATAACTGATGAAGATTGGAATGAAATAATAAATGTAAATTTATATTCAGTTTTTTGTGTAACACAAGAAGCTATAAAAAATATGATTCAAAATAAATCTGGATGCATTATAAATATATCTTCAATTTATGGAACAAATGGAGGAGCTTGTGCTACTGCTTATTCAGCAACAAAGGCTGGTATTGATGGAATTACAAAATCTTTAGCTAAAGAATTAGGGCCAAGCAATATTAGAGTTAATTCAATTGCTCCTGGTTGTATAAATACAGATATGAATAAATTTTTATCTGAAGAAGAGTTAAATGAAATAAAAAATGAAACACCATTACAAAAAATTGGAGAAGGAATAGATATTGCAAGATGTGTAGAATGGCTTGTAGAAGACGAATTTACAACTGGCCAAGTTATTTCAATCAATGGTGGATGGCAAATATAAAAAAGAAATCTCAAAAATGGAGATTTCTTTTTTTACTCTTTATTTAATTCTTTTACAAGTTCATCAACATCAATTCCGTGAACTTCACAAGCTTCTGCTAGTGATTCCATTTGAGATGCTGGGCAACTTAAACAATGCATTCCTGCATTAAGTAATATATCTGCTTTTTCTGGAGCTTGTTCTAATAAATCTCCAATAAGCATATCTTTATCATATTTCATAATTATACTCCTTTCGTCCTCAAAAATAAACTACTTCTAAAAATTTTATCACAAATTTTCAAAAAAGTCTAGACAAAATGAAAAAAAAGTAGTATGATGGAAAATAATGGAAGGTGGTGATAACATTAAAACGTTAATCAACATTTTCTTTATAATCCTTAGTATTAATTTTTTTGTATCAATTTATACAATCTATATTTTTTTTGAAGTCAAAATTTTTAAGCATGAACAAGGTTCTAAATTAAAAATCAAAAAACAATCAATTAAAGAAATAGCAGAGGAGGAATAAAAATAAAGTACATTAAAAAATTAATGTTTATTTTGGTTTGGTTAAGTTTAATTAGTTTTATTTTTTCGAAAGTTTTAAGTCCGGTATTTAAATCAAATGAAGTAATAATTGAATATGGTCTAAAGCCATTTAATATTGTTTCAGAATCTCCAAAAGTTTGGTTTTATTTGAAAAAGATATTTGTTGCAACTTTTATTTTTTCAAATATTATTTATAGTAATTATATTTATTCGAAGCTTTTTGTGAAATTTAAAAATAAAAAAATTAAGAAAGAAAAGTATAATATAAAAACAGATAAATTAAATTTATTAATTGGAAATGACGTTAAAACTGGTAAAAATGTTTATTTACCAGAATTAGGATTATATCAAAACTTCTTAATTACTGGAACAATAGGAACTGGAAAAACAAGTTCTGCAATGTATCCTTTTACTGAGCAACTTTTAAAATATAATAGTGAAAATCCAGATAAAAAAATTGGAACACTTATTTTAGATGTAAAGGGAAACTATTATAAACAAATAAAAGAGTATGCAAAAAAATATAATTTGGAAAATGATTTAGTAGTGATTGAACTAGGTGGAAAAGTTAAATATAATCCACTTCATAAACCAAATTTAAAGCCTGGAGTGCTTGCAAATAGACTTAAAACGATTTTTTATTTGTTTTCTGAAAATAATTCAGAAAGTTACTGGATAGACAAAGCAGAACAAGTTTTATGTGAGGCTATAAAACTCTGCAGAATTTACAATAACGGATATGTAACTTTTACTGAACTTCATAAAATTATTACTAGTCAAGAATATTATAAAGAAAAAATAGAAATTTTAAAAAATTTATTTATGAATAACAAACTATCAAATAAACAAATTTATGATTTAAATTCTGCATTAGAATTTTTTCAAAAAGAATATGAAAAATTAGATTCTAGAACTCTGGGAATTTTAAAATCTGAAATTTCAAGGATTACCAATGTATTTGTTTCAGATTATGATATAAGTAAAGTTTTTTGCTCTTCAAAAAAAGAACTTAATTTTAAAGGATTTAAAGATGTTATAGCAAATGGAAAAATAGTTGTTTTAAATATGAATATTTCGGAATATAGAAATCTTTCTAAAATAATTGCTGCATATTTAAAACTAGATTTTCAGTCAGAAATTATGATGAATCTTAGTAAAAACAATGTAAAACCTACAGCTTTTATATGTGATGAATATGCAGAATATGTTACAAAAACAGATAGTGAATTTTTTTCTTTAAGCAGGGAAGCTAGATGTATTAATATTGTAAGTACACAGAGCTATTCATCATTAAAAAATACCTTAAAAGATGAAACAGCTGTAAAGGTTATCTGTCAAAATCTGATTAACAAAATTTGGTTTAGAACAGATGATATTTTCACAATAGAAGAAGCTCAAAAACAGCTAGGGAAAGAGGAAAAAATAAAGACTTCTAAAAATATTTCGGAAAGTTCCAAAGAAACAAGATATAGTAGAATGACAAATTCTATGAGCTCGTTAGATTCAACTATTCAAGAGAGTTTTAATGTATATACACAAAATGAATATATTTATGATACAAATTTTTTTACACAAAAATTAGAGACTTTTAAAGCTCTTACATTTTTGTCTGATGGAAATAAAATTCTAAAGCCAAGAAAGTTAGATATGTTTCCATATTTTTTAAATAATAAATGAGGTGATAAATTGAAAAAGAAATTTTTTATAATAAGTGTTTTAATATTAAGTTGTATTTTTTTACTAGTTTTAGGAGGGAATACTTTTGCAGCAACTCCAAAATTAGTTTCTAAAATGGAAAATGCCTTTAAAGACATAGAAGGGTGGATTTTAAAGCTTGCAACTCCTGCAGCAGCAGTGGCTGTTGGAACAGGAATATTTATGAAAAAATTTAGCTTTGGTGATGAAGAAAGAATAAGAACAGGAAGAAAAATAATTAGAAGTTCATTGTTTTCTTATGCATTTATTCTTGCTATAGACTTAATTTTAGCGGCTATAAAATCACTAATATAAAGGATGTGATTTTTTGGAACAAAATGCTAATATGAGTCAAGTTGTAATTGATACAATCAATACAATTTTTCAAAATTTATTTAAATCTATAGATACTAATTTGTATAAAATTTTAGATGAATTAACATTTATTGATTCAGATATTTTACAAGATAAATATTTTGGGAGAATTTTTGGAACATCTGCATCTAATGGAATTTTACTTATAGCAAATAGCTTACTTATAGGGCTTGTATTGTACTATTCTTCAAAATATTTAACATCTAATCTTACATTTTCTAAAATAGAAAATCCTGTCCAGTTTATTTTTAAATTAATTATTTTTGGAATTGCTATGAATAGCTCATATTTTATTATTCAGCAAGTTTTAGATATAAATGCTAATATTTCGAATGCTATTAGGAGTATAGGCGAAGATTTATTTAGACAAAATATATCCTTTTCAAATTTAATTACATCTATTAATAATAACTTAAATATGACGTCCGAAGGATTAAATGTATTTTCTGTTGATGGGATTATAAAAGGAACTACTACAATATCATTGGTAAATTTAGTTACTATATATGCTTTAAGATATATTATGATTAAAATATTTGTGTTGCTTTCTCCGTTTGCTATTTTATCACTCTGTATGGAAAATACAGCTTGGTTTTTCAAATTATGGTCAAGAAATTTGTTTTCAATGTTATTTATACAAATTATAGTTTCTTTAATTCTGTTAATATTGTTTTCTATAGATTATAATGCTAAGGATTTAATGGTTAAATTTATTTACGTAGGTGGAATATATGCTTTAATAAGAGCAAATTCATTTGTTAGAGAATTTATGATGGGAGCAGGCATTTCCACAAATGTACAAAACAATATTGGACTTATGAAAGGTAGGTAATATATGAAATTTATTTTTCCACAAAATTATGATTTAAATACAAAAATATTTGGAATAATCGACTATTCTACAGCTATTGTAGATTTTATTTGGGGAGGAATAGTGTTTTTTTTGATAAATATTATTTTTAAAAGTTTAAGTTATAAGGTTTTTAGTTTTATAATATTAGTTTTACCGGTATTAATCTTCAGTGTTGTTGGAGTAAATGGAGAAAATTTAATATATTTTATAAAATATACAACAAAATATATTTTTAGACAAAAAGTATTCTTATATGAGAAAAAATAAAAAAAACTTTAATTAATAAAGTAATTTGTACAAAATTCTTTATAAATATAATTTGCAAATGGAGAAAAAAAGTTATATAATGCAAACAACATAAAAACTTGGGGGGATCAAAATGAGGCTAGAAAAGAGCGAAAAACACATGATGTTTAGTACAACACAAATTCCAGATATATTTTTTTCAGAGTATTTAGGGAATATGCCTGGAGACTATTTAAAAATATATTTATATTTATCATTTTTATCTAAATATAGTAAAGAAGTAAAAGTTAATGATTTATCAAAAAATTTGGCTTTACCTTTTAATGTTATAAATGAAGGGATGAAATACTTAGAAGACAATAACTTGATTTTGAGAAAACCTCAAGGCTTTATTATCCTTGACTTGCAAGATAAAATGTTAAATGAACTATATAAACCAAATGTAAAAACAAGTCCAGAAAAAATAGCTGAAAATGCTGAAAATAAGGAAAGAATAAAACTAGTTGAATATCTTAATAATAAATATTTTCAGGGTGTTATGGGTCCAACATGGTATAATGATATAGATACTTGGTTTGACAAATTCGAGTTCGATAAGCAAGTTATGATTTCTTTGTTTGATTATTGTTTTAAAAAATCTGCTCTTCATCGTAACTATATTCAAGCAGTAGCTGAAGCATGGGCACTTAACAAAATAAAGACAATTGAAGATTTAGAAAATTACTATATAGAGCAAGATAGAATGATGAAAATAAAGAAAGCAGTAGCTAAAAAATTAGGTAAACATAGTGGACTTTCACAATATGAAGAAGCATATATTGAAAAATGGATTAAAGAATATAAATATGATATGAATATTATAGAAATTGCACTTAAAAGAACCACATTTAGAGCAAATGCATCATTTGAATATTTTAACAATATTTTATCAGATTGGAATGAAAGAAATTTAAGAACTCCCGAACAAGTACTAACATTTTTAGAGCAAAGAAAGCAATTTAATAAAGACAAAAATGAGCTTAATAAAAAAGTTAAAAAAGAGAGTTTTGAACAAAGAGAGTATTCAAATTTAAGTTATTTATATGCAAATAATGATATGATAGAAGGAGAAGAGAATGTCAACAAATAATCTTGAAAGTTTACTGAGTGAATATGAGCAAAAAAGACGTAAAGCTGAAATGGATCTAGATGAAAGAATAGAAAATTTATATAAAAAATTTCCGGAATTAGAGGAAATAGATGATAAAATAAACCAAATTTCTATTGACAAAACAAAAGCAATTTTAAACAAACAAAATGGTATTGAAGAAATGGATAAAGAAATATATAAATTAAAAAAACAAAAAGAAGAGTTTTTAAATAAAAACAACATAAAACTAGAATATTTTAAACCTAATTACGAATGTAAGATTTGTAAAGATACAGGGTATGTCCAAGATATAAACAATAAAACTGTTATGTGTAATTGTTTAAAACAAAAATTGCTAAATATGTCATACAATAAATCAAATTTGTCAGATATAAAAAAAGAAAACTTTGAAAATTTTAATATAAATTTGTTTTCAGACGAAATAAATACTCAAAAATATAAAATAAAATGCTCACCAAGACAGAATATGATTAATATAAAAAATGCATGTATGAAATTCATAGAAAATTTTGACAATTTAGATGAGAAGAGTCTTTTATTTGTTGGAAACACAGGACTTGGAAAAACTTATATGTCAAATGCTATTGCAAATGAATTATTAAAAAAGGGTAAAACAGTACTTTATCAAACTGCACCAGTGTTACTAGAAACTATAATAGACAATAAATTTAATAAATACAAAAATCATAATGCAGATAATTTTTATAAAAATGTTTTAAATGTAGATTTATTAATTATAGATGACTTAGGAACAGAAAGCATAAACACCTTAACTGTAAGTGAATTGTTTACAATTATTAATACTAGGATTTTAAATTTAAATAATAAACCAACAAAAACAATAATTTCTACTAATTTTTCTATTGAACAGATATTTAAAAATTATGAAGAAAGAATAGGTTCAAGAATAGCTGGAAATTATAATATTTATCAATTTGTTGGAGAGGATTTAAGATTAAAAAGATAGAGAGGGATATTTGAACTGTTCTCCTTAAAGTAAATATATATTTTAATAATATTTACTTTAAGGAGAAAGCTCAATATAGCCTCTCTATATTAAATTTCATCTCCAATTATTTTTTGAATATTCTTTTTTTCAGTAACTAAAGTATCATATAAAGACTTACTTACAGCTCCTTCTGCTTTTGATTCATAAATTTTTATTTCCTTATCTATATCTAAAATTTTAAATTTCTTTGAGCTTTTTGATGTGTTTTTATACATATATGTAGGAGCATAATTTACTTTATCTATAGATATTTTTCCATTATCTTTATGTTTTGTGATTTGCAATTTTAGAATAGCAGAATCTTGTGTATATTTTTTATTTTGATTTGCCATAAAATTACCTAATGAATATATAACAAAACCATCTTTAGTTGAACCATCTTCTAATTTTATAGTTCTTTTTTCCATTTCTTGAGGAACGTGTGAGTGATTTCCAAGTATCACATCAACACCATTTTCAAATAAGAAATCTGCTAAGTTTTTTTGATCTTTATTTGAACTTGTTTGATACTCAATTCCCCAGTGCATGCTAACACAAATTACATCAGGATTTTGTTTTTTGGCAAGTTCAATTTGAGATTTCATTAAATCCTTATCAATTAAATTTACTGCATAAGATTTATCTTTTGGTATTGCAATTCCATTTGTTCCATAAGTAAAACTTAAAAATGCAATTGAAACACCTTTTACATTTTTTATGAGAATTTTTTCTTGATCTTCTTTTGATTTGAAAGTTCCTGTATGTGCAAGATCTGCTTCATCTAAGAAATCTATTGTACTTTCTATTCCTTTGTAGCCTTTATCCATACAGTGATTATTTGCAGTAGAAACTACATCAAAACCAGCTTGTTTTAAGTTTTTAGCAAGAACTTCAGGAGTATTAAATGTAGGATATCCACTATAACCTACTTTAGAACCTGCAAATGTTGTTTCTAGATTTCCAACAGCTATATCTGCAGTCTGTATGTGTTGTTTAATATCATCGAAGAAATAAGAAAAGTCATATGATTTTGTTGAAGAATTGTATGCATCTTGATACATAGTATTGTGGCACATTATATCTCCAGTAACAGCCATAGTAAATGTTGCATCTTCTTGCATAGGACGTTTTTCCGTAGAATTATTTACTGTGGTATTATTAGCTGTTGAATTTTGGACATTGTTTTCTGCTACTGTTTGCATATTAGAATTTGTATTTGATATATTTAGGTCATCACTATTTTTTGTTTTCGGTTTAAAAATAAAAAAAATTAAAATTAAAATCAAAAATATAATTGCTAATGCAAATATTCTCCTAATTGTATAGATTTTTCCATTTTTAAATTTCATTCTTTTATTTCTTTGAGCTCTCATTTTTATCTTCCTTTCAAAAAATTATATATATAAAATATCACAAAAAAACATAATTTTCAACAAAATGTATAAATTTATTTTTTATGGAAATATTAATAAATGAAAAAACATATGAATATGAATTAACAGGAGGTGTTTTTGAGTGAAAATTATAGACAAAATAGCACTTGTATTGATTATAGTTGGTGCAATAAATTGGGGACTAATTGGTTTCTTTAAGTTTGATTTAGTTGCTGCAATTTTTGGACAAATGAGTGCTTTATCTAGAATTGTTTATGCTTTAGTAGGTATTTCTGGATTATGGGGAATTAAATTATTGTTTGAAGATTAGAATCAATATAAAATAGGTTATAATGTTTTAAAAGTTACTATTTACACGGCCAGATTCTTTTGCCCTGCTTAAAAGTGGTATATATAAATTTTTCCGGTTCTTCCTAAAAGGCGACCGCCCAAAAAATTTATATATAACCACTTGCGCGGGCTTATGGTAATTTAGTCTGAATAGTAACTTTTATTTTATACTTGAAATACTTACGGAAATGGTGTATAATACCAAACGTAGGAGGAAAAAAATGTTAAGTGCAAATGGAGTAACAATACGTTTTGGAAAAAGAGTATTGTTTGAAGATGTAAATATTAATTTTAATAAAGGAAATTGTTATGGAATAATAGGAGCAAATGGTGCCGGAAAGTCAACTTTTCTTAAAGTTTTATCTGGAGAAATAGAGCCAAGTAAAGGTGATGTTTC
>OCTW011615881.1_pt1 | contig 21427 bp, 18 predicted proteins | sample 1539671 | NCBI WGS metagenome assembly OCTW01 (sample SAMN02144230, study PRJEB22623) | gut metagenome | biome: sheep rumen | host: Ovis aries | place: New Zealand
CCCCCGCCACGTCCGGGCGGAGGTCCAAAGCGGGACGCTGACCCTGCGCCTGCTGTTGGACAAGGAAAGCGTCGAGCTGTTCATCAACGGCGGCGAACGGGCCGTCACCACCCTGATCCCCACCCCCCTGTCCGCGGACGGGATCACCTTCGCCGCCGACGCCCCGGTCACCCTGTCGGTGGAAGCGCATCATCTGAAATAAAGATATAACAGCCTCTCCCGGAAAAAATACAAAGTTGATTGCCGGGGAGAGGCTGTTTTTTGGAAGAAACTCCTCTGGATAACACAAGCGTCCGTCTCTTGATCCCGTGCCGGTGCGGCTCAAGAGACGGGCGCTTGTGTTTTTGTGATGATAAATTGGGTATGGATGATCAGCCGGAAATCGTGTATAACAAAGGGGCGGCGTTTAAAGGGCCGATTCAAAATTATCTTAGATATCTGTAAGATTTCTTCAAGATCTGCGTCTAATAAAGAGAAAGGAGGTTGAGAGCCCGATGCAGCCCGATGATTTTGATCAGATCTATCAAAACTACTTCGACTCGGTATACCGTTATGCGCTCTCACTCTCCGGAAATCATCAGATTGCTGAGGAGCTTGCCCAGGAGACCTTTTTTAAGGCCTTGAGAAAGCTGGACCAATTTCAGGGGAAAAGCAGTCTCAAAAGCTGGCTCTGCGCCATTGCAAAGAATCTGTGGCTTTCAAAGCAGCGAAAGAAAGAAGAACTGCCGATGGACGACGCTCTGCCGATTCCGGATCCGTCCGCCGGACCGGAAGAAGCGATCGTGCGTCAGGATGAAAGCATGCGCATCCACCGGTATCTCCATCACCTGGAGGAGCCGTATCGGGAAGTTTTCACACTCCGAACTTTGGGGCAGTTAAGCTTTCGGGATATAGGCGAGCTCTTTGGTAAATCGGAAAATTGGGCCTGCGTCGTCTATCACAGAGCCCGCGCGAAGATCAGGAAGAAAATGGAGGAATGACCATGAAGCTGCCTTGCGCTGTTACACGTGATTTGCTGCCGCTGTATGCAGAAAACATGGTTGAGCAGGAGACGAAAGCTCTTATCGAGGAGCATCTGAACGAGTGTGCTGATTGCAGGGAAAAACTCTCTGCCATGAACGCTCCGCCGGAGAAACCTGTTGATACGGTCAGACCGCTTCAAAACCTGAAGAAACAGATTCGGAAAAAACGCCTGTATGCCGCCGCCCTGGCCGCGCTGATCGTCTTCGTCGGAGTATTTACCTATTTCTTCCGAACAACGGCCATTCAGCTGATTCCCTGGCAGGACGGGTTAATTGAGGTTGTCGGAGTAAAAACGTATCAACCGGAAGACGCAGTCGTTGATGATCGAAATCCTGAAACCGGTAAATCCGTTACCCCTTCGCCAACAACAGCGCCTGATCCTGCCAAACCAACAGACGAGGGTCTTGTTCTGAACGTGAACAGCATGGTCAATGGGTTTAAAGAACACATTGTGGTGGATGATGACGGCACACATACTTTGTTTATTCAGGCTCTAAGCACAAACCAGCATTCCGATCATCTTGCTCAGTCATATTATGAATCAACCATCTTCCCCGTACCTGATCGCTTAATCTATGGGCTTGAGCAACCACAAACATTACTGTGGGGAATGCCCATGAAAGGTGGCGTGGAAATCCTTCCGCGTCTTGCACTGGCCTATTATCTTATGATTGCACTTGTAGCAGCCGGAATATGCGGATTGATTTGGGGAATCCTGAGGAATTGGACATATAGTTGGATTCTGCGCCAATTGTTCTTTGCACCAATTTCTTATCTCCTATCGCATCTTCTTTTGAAAGGAATGAAGACCACAAGCTTCTTTATGGAGCGGGATCTCCTGAGCATACTTTTGGTAGCACTTGCCATTTACGCTTTGCTTACCATTGCCTGGCAGATGATGCTTATGCGAAGGAAAGAAGCATAAGAAAGCAAACTCTCACGAGGCTCATCCCCGTGGGAGTTTTTGTTTCCAGGCTTGTATGCCGCGGGGATGTCCTGGTCTTCTGTCAGAGAAGGGCAAAAAGGATTTGAAAAAAATTTCTTTTGTCTGTAGGTCCAGGAAGAATGATTGCTGTTACCTTTCCTCTCAAGCGGGGTCTTGAAAACCCTGAGAAAAACGGATATACTGAATTCAGAGGATAAGGGAGGGAAAGAGCATGAGCAGCGCCCTGATCAAATCGGACGATCAATACCGTTCCTGGTTGCAGGAGGTTAGCAAAAGGTTCCGCCAGAGCCAGATCAAGGCGGCGGTCCATGTCAACGCGGAAATGCTGCGTTTTTACTGGTCGTTGGGGCGGGACATGGAGAGCATGAAAGGAACCAGCCCCTGGGGGAGCCATTTTTATGAGCGTGTCAGCCGGGATCTTCAGGAAGAGCTGCCGGACATCAAATCCTTTTCTCCGCGGAATCTGTTATATATGCATCAGTTTTACAGGCTTTTTTCTGGAAAGTCAATTACGCCTCAGGTTGGGGCACAATTAACAGAAAGTGAAATTACGCCCCAAGTTGATGCGCAATGGAACGATAATCAAGTGTTCTGTCTTCCATGGGGGCATCTGAAGCTTCTCATTGATAAATGCGGGGATAACCTGCAAAAAGCTCTTTTCTATGTCCGTATAACCATAGAGAACAACTGGTCCCGGGCGGAGCTGCTGAATCAGCTGGATATGGATCTGATAAAGTAATCCTTGTCTCATCGGCAGATATTGACTTTTATTTATTGATTGTGGTATACCAATAATTGGTATAGTATACTTATTTCCAGGATATCATTTGGCGGCATTATTTCCATAAGAACAGTTTGACTTGAACTTGAGTTGAAGTACTTGGAATGCTTCATAAGAGCTTATCCAAGCTCAATTGTAATTAAGTATTCAAAAGGGGGAAGCGCTTCAATATGAAAAGCAGCATGAACCGTAAATTACATTTAGTATTCCTATCCATTGTTCTTCTGACATTGCTTTCACTTTATACAACAGGATATGCTGAGGGCAATCCGTATAATTTCAATTACACATATAATTGTACTTGGTATGCTTGGCAGCAAGTTTATGAAAGGTTAGGAATCGAGCTACCACCTTGGGAGAATGCGGGTACGTGGTACAATTCAGCTTCATCTGCTGGATACTCCGTAGGCAGCGAAGCAAGAGTAAATTCTCTTGTTGTTTGGAAGGGTGGCGATTATGGGCATGTTGCTTATGTGATTGACGTAAATGATACACAAATTAATGTTATTGAAGGTGGCAGGCCCAGATATACGAACAGCATTCAATCAACCGGAGAATGGGCTCCGAAAGCAGTCGGATCGAAAAGATGGTCCAACGATAATACCAATTGTACTGAACTTATTGGGTACATCTATCCAACTTTTACTTTCGGGACATTGGATGAGGTTTGGGGAACAAACGGAGAACTCCATGTCCGTGGTTGGGCTTATGATGAAAAAACTCCCAATCAAACTGTAGCAGTTCATATTTATGTTGGTGGCCCTAATGGTTCTGGTGCAAACGGTTATGCGATTTCTGCAAATCAATATCGTCCGGACCTTGGCAGGAATTGTGGTTTTGATGCCGTCATTAATATAGCTGAAACCGGGCAGCAGGAAATATACGCATACGGTATCAGTAACAGCGGAGGTCAGAATCCTAGAATAGGGCATAAATCCAACAATAACAATCCGATCGGGAATATCGAGTCTGTAACAGGCGGAGATGGTTATTTTCACGTTCGTGGTTGGGTGTTTGATCCGGATGACCCGGACTACTATCCTGATATTCATGTGTATGTCGGTGGACCATTTGGATCAGGTTCAAAGTTCTATGTATTTAAACCGAGTTCCTGTAAAAAATACAGAGATGATGTGAATACACATATTGACTATTCAAAATACAGCATTGGGAATTATCACGGCTTTGAAACAGATGTAGAGATAAGTGAAACAGGTTCGCAGACACTTTACTTTTATGCGATTAACAACATTAACGGTACTAATAATCCCGAAATAGGTTCAAAAACAGTGACAATATCACCAAAATCCGCGCGCGGAAGCATTCAAATCCAAGGCGCTTTGGATGGTGTAACCTACGACAACTTGAGTACTAACGACACAGCATCATCTGCTTTTGGTACTTTTGATATCTACATTAATAACGAATTACAAGGGAATGATTATTATACCTATACAGGCACGTTCCCGACAAACAGCACTTTTAAGGTTAATGATATTAAATCAAGGAATCCAGCATACGAATACATCGGACAAGAATCTTATGAGAGTACATTACGGGAAGGATCGAACCTTGTTTTATTAGAATTCATAACAAAACGATATACAGTTACTTATAATGCAAATTGTTCCACAGCATATAACGTACCATTAACAGAGACGAAGAAGTATGGCGAGACTTTCATTTTATCTTCCAATGTGCCATATCGAGATAATTATACATTCGTTGGTTGGTCAACATCGCCCAGTGGCTCGACTCCGCAGTATCAGCCGAAAGATTTATATTCGGATAACGCTGATTTAGATTTGTATGCAATATGGAAGCCATACACTACGCCGACACCAACCGCATCTCCTTCGCCAACACCTACTCCAACACTAACACCTACACCAACACCAACTCCAACTCCAACTCCAACACCTACGCCAACATCTGCTCCAACTGCTACCCCAAATGCGTCCTCGAAGCTATATTTGCCTGCATCATTGACAATTATCGATGATGAAGCATTTACGGGGAACAATGGTATTAATTATGTAGTGATTCCTGATAAATGTACCACCATTAATAGCAAGGCTTTCGCTAACTGTTCTAATTTGTTTTATATTCGTATTCCGAGAACAACCATCAGTATTGCATCAGATGCGTTCTCTGGTGACACAAAGTTAATCATCTATTGCTACCAGGACTCTGCTGCCCACAGGTTAGCTGTTGAACAGGGTATTAACTATGTGCTGCTGCAGTCTGACTGGGTTCTGGCTGAGGACGTTCCTACCGGGGCGACTATCGATGCGGAGAAGTGGACATACACGCAGATTGTCACAGATACGGTCACATCAACTGAAACAAGTATGTCCGGTTATTCTCAAAATGGATTTACGTGGCAACAAACTGGGACAGGCGTATGGCAATACGCGAGTTTCCCGAGCGGGTTTGATACATCCAATAGTCTGTACAATAAATACAATAAGTCAGCACTTAGTACTTCTTCAACGAATACAACAAAGCGCGAGGTCTCCGATCAGGCGATGCATTTGATTTACATCTACTGGCACTGGACGCACGCAACTGATTACAACAATCGGCTGATCAATGATCAGGCTGGTTCGGCGGATGGTGTTGTATATCAGTATTTCCATGCTTTTGAAGCCCAGGATCTACCAAACCGTTATGGCTTGACCACAAGTGGTGAGGAAAAGATGTTTGATGACATTTGGAGTACTTATCATTATCCGGAATACAGCAGTTATGGCCCCTGGTGGTGGTGGCGGCTTGAGGTTTACCAGCAAACATACACTGATTACCAGAAACTGTTCACCTATGTAAGAATCACAACTGAGGAAAAAGAATCGCCAACAGCAGTGATCGAATCTGATACCATTACAAATGTGCAGCATTGGGTGAAATATTCGGATTGAACAGTGTTTGTGAGGCGTTCATGAACACCTTGAGTGTTCATTAAAATCGAAAATGAGTCAAATCAGAATGTGCAATCGATGTTGTCACGAAATATGAATTAAATCCTTGACAAATAACAATTTTAGCATATATTAGGTGAGCGCCCATTTGAACACCCGGTGTTCAAATGGGCGCTCAAAATTCTGTGTTTTTACTGTCGCTCATAACAATGTGCCTGTCTCTTGAAATAAATCATCGAAAACAACTGGTCTCGGGCAGTATTGCTGGACCGGCTGGATATGGATTTGTATGTGTGTCAGGGAAGTCCAGCTGCGAATTTTCCCCTTGCAAAACCAGCGCGGATTTTGTATAATGCAATCGGTTTTTGAAACCCCAGGGGACCCGCGGCGGCTGCCCGGCACAGAGAAACGCGCCCAGGCTGAAAGCGCGTAAACTTGCTTCCGCACCCATTCCCTGTCGTTTGCGGCCCTCCGGCTGCCGGCGGCCTCCGTTATCGGGCGTCAAAGTGGGCGGCTTCGGCCGTCAAGCAAGGTGGTACCGCGAAGCGCGCTTCGTCCCTGCATGAATGGCGGGGGCTATTTTATTTTTTAAAGGAGCAAGAAAGATGGCAGACAAAAAGCAGGAGTTCGTCACCCATATCACCCCCCGGGACAAGGATTTTTCCCAGTGGTACACCGACGTGGTCACCATGGCGGATCTGATGGACTATACCCCCGTCCGCGGCTGCATGGCCATGAAGCCCTACGGCAACCGCATCTGGGAACTGATTCACGACGGCCTGGACCGGCGCTTCAAGGAAACCGGCCATGAAAACGTGGCCATGCCCATGCTGATCCCGGAGAGCCTGCTGCTCAAAGAGGCGGAGCACGTGGAGGGCTTTGCTCCCGAAGTGGCCTGGGTCACCCAGGGCGGCACCGAAAAACTGCAGGAGCGCCTGGCGGTGCGCCCCACCAGCGAAACCATCTTCTGCACGATGTTCTCCAAGTGGGTCGAGTCCTGGCGGGACCTGCCCCTTAAATACAACCAATGGTGCTCGGTGATGCGCTGGGAAAAGACCACCCGTCCCTTCCTGCGCACGGCGGAATTCTGGTGGCAGGAGGGCCATACCGTCCACGCCACCGCGGAAGAAGCGGAGCAGGAAACCATGCAGATGCTCTACGTCTACCGCGATTTTGCCGAGCAGGAGCTGGCCATGCCCGTGTTCTGCGGCCAGAAGTCCGAAAAGGAAAAGTTCGCCGGCGCCCGGGCCACCTACTCCATCGAGGCCATGATGCAGGACGGCAAGGCCCTGCAGGCCGGCACCTCCCACAACTTCGGCACCAATTTCTCCGTGCCCTACAACGTCCAGTATCTGAGCAAGGAAGGCAAGCTCGAATACTGCCATGAGACCAGCTGGGGCGTTTCCACCCGCCTGATCGGCGCCATCATCATGACCCACGGCGACGAGCGCGGCCTCAAGCTCCCGCCCGCCGTGGCCCCCTATCAGGTGGTGCTGGTGCCCGTGGCGGCCCATAAGGGCGGCGTTCTGGAAAAGTGCGAGGAAGTGGCCGCTTCCCTCAAGGCCGCCGGCCTGCGCGTCAAGCTGGACGACCGCGACAACGTCTCTCCCGGCTTCAAGTTCAACGAGTGGGAGCTCAAGGGCGTGCCCGTCCGCGTGGAAATCGGTCCCCGCGATATCGAAAAGGGCGCGGCCATGATCGTGCGGCGCGATACGTTTGAAAAGACCTCCCTGCCCCTGGAAGGCCTGGGCGAAGCCCTGGTCCACATGATGGACGATATCACCGCCAACATGTTCAAAATCGCCGATGACTTCCGCCACGCCCATACCAAGGTCGTCACCAATATGGACGAGCTGGGCGAGCAGGTGAACGGCGGCTATGCCAAGGCCATGTGGTGCGGAGACCGTGCCTGCGAGGACCAGATCAAGGAGCGCTTCAGCGCCACCTCCCGCAACATGCCCTTCGACCAGACCCCCGTGGGCGAGACCTGCGTCTGCTGCGGGAAAAAAGCCTCCAAGGTCATGTATTTCGCGAAGGCATATTGATTTTAATAGGCTGTTGCACAGCTTCAATAGGGAAGTTACAACAAGAGTTCTTCCAAACCTCCCGAAGTTTTCAGTTATAGAATTTCCCTGCCTATTTCCAAAACAATTGAGAAATAGGCAGGGATCTTTTTTTATTCTAAACCATATTTCTTCATCTTCCTCCACAAGGTGGCGCGGCTGATGTTTAAGGATTCGGCGGCTCCGGCTCGGCTGCCGCCGGATTCGCGGAGGGCGCGGCGGAGGGCCAGTTCTTCTTCGTCGGCCACGATGTGGGGCTGCTGTTCGCGCTGGGCGTCCTCCATGTCCGGGAGCAGCTGCTCGCGGACAAAGTCCAGGCCGATGACGGGGCCGGGGGCCAGGATGGTGGCCCGGGCGGCGAAATATTCGATGTCCCGGAGGTTATTTTTCCACGGGTACCGGCACAGGTGGACGACCGCCTCGTCGGTCAGCGTGACCCGCTTTTTAAAGCGCTGGGCGCTCTGGTCCATGTATTCGTGCAGGTAGGCCGGAATGTCCTCCGGCGTCTCTCGGATCGGGGGCATGGGCAGGCTGATGCCGTGCAGGGTCAGGGCCAGCTGCCACATGAAGCGGTCCTGCCGGGCCAGGTCCAATAAGTCCGCGAAGGTGGAGCAGATCACCCGCACGGACACCGGGATGGGCTCCAGGGAATCCTTTCGGCGGAAGTTCCCGTAGCGCAGGATGCTCAATAGCTGGCGCTGGCAGTCCGGGCTCAGCAGGTTCACGTCCAGCAAAAACAGCGTCCCCTTGTGCGCCTGACCGACCAGGCCGATGTCCCCGCCGCCGCGCTGGCCGAACAGCAGGCCAAACTGGTTTTCCGGCGGGATCGTGCCCAGGTCCACCGATACATAGGGGTTCCTCCTGCGCATGCTGGCGTTGTGGATGCATTCCGCCAGGCGGGATTTGGGCAGCCTGGGCTCCCCCGTGATCAGGATGGGCACGTCAAAGGGGGCGTAGGCCTCCGCCTCCCGCAGCACCGGCTGAATGGCGGGGGATTTCGAGGGGAACTCTGCAAACCGCGCCTGAGCGATGTAGCCACGCCGCCGCCGCTCCTGGCGGACCCGCTCGTCCAGGTCGTCGATCACGGCGAACTCCTGCATCGTCACCAGGGAGCCTTCCCGCGTTTCCTCATAAATCATCGGGGTGATGTTGGCCACAAAGGAAGCGCGGGCGAACTGCAGGGCGATTCCATAGGTGGGCTGGCTGTTGTCCAGCGCCTTGCGTAAGGCGGCCGCGGAGCCCAGGCCCTCCAGCGTCAGGAGGTTCTGCCCAATCAACTCCTGGGCGCTGTGCCCCAGCGCCTTTTCCGCGCTGGGGTTCACCGAGCGGATGGTATGATCCGCCTTCAGGCTGATGATGGCGTCGGAGGAGTACCGGATCAGGTACTGAATTTCCTGCCGCCGCCGCTGCTCCCGGCGCAGGGCGTCCGCTAGGCGGCCCGCCGTCCTCAGGGCGGAGAGCAGGCTGTCCCGCGCCGCCCCGATGGGCACCGACAAAAGCCCCGCCCGCTGCGCCTGCGCGCAGACCAGAGGGCTTCCGATGACGCAGTCGGTCTGATCCGCCTTGGCCTGGTCCAGCAGGGCCGGCAGCTCCTCGTCATGGGTATAATAAAGGATGGTGACTTCCGCCCTCAGGATCCGCGCGATGGTTTCGGGGCTGGAAAACATGTAGCGCTGGCCCACGAAGGCGATGCGCGGGCGCTCCTTTTGAACCTGGGCGCAGGCTTTTTCCAGCAGTTCCGCCATGTCCTGAACCGACAGCGTCGCCTCGATCACCGGGATGTCCGCCCGGGCTTTGAGGGCTGCGGCCAGCCGGCCGCGGGCCACCGCGACCCCGGCGTTCCCGGCAAATACCTCGGTCACCCTGGCCGCGGCCTCCTCCTCGGCCGCTTCGATCACCGCCGCGTTGACCCCGGTCTGCCGCACCAGCTCGCGGGCGGCCGGGGCCTCGGCCGCGTCGGAAACGATGACGATCTGCGGAAACATGACTGTCCCTCCCCCCATGAAACCATTCGATGGCCTGAAACATGCTGTCCTCCTCATTGTACATGAATTCCGGGGGGCTGGCAAGGGAAAATGTTTCATCCGCCGTCCCATATGAAACACGATTGAAACGTATGTTTCAATAATTGAAACGGGAAGAAAAAAACTTCTCCAAATTCCATAAAAACCCGGGTTTTCGCCGGGTTTTTTTCGTTGACGGAGGTTTCCCTTCCGCTGTAGGATAAATCTGTCAACAATCAAAAGCGCTTCGAACAAGGAGGTGTCAGGATGCTCAGATACATTCTTCAGCGCCTGGGCCAGACTCTGCTGGTGCTGCTGATCGTATCGTTTCTCACCTATCTGCTGGTCGACTTCCTGCCCGGCGACCCGATCGCCGCGATGACCGGCGGCGAAATATCCGGGGAGACCTACGAGCGGCTGTACCGCGAGATGAACATGGACAAGCCCGTGCTCATCCGGTATTTCCTGTGGCTCAAGGATGCGCTGACCGGCAACCTGGGCATGTCCCAGTCCTATCACCGGCGGGTGGTGGACATCATCGGCGAGCGGGTGCCCGTCACCCTCTATCTGTCTTTGCTGGCCTTTGTGATCAGCGTGCCGCTGGGCATCATCTTCGGCATCATCAGCGCCGTCCGCCGGGGCAGCGCCGCCGATACGGCCGTGACACTGACCGCCAACATCTGCTGCTGTCTGCCGCAGTTCTGGCTGGGCATCCTTTTCATGTACATTTTCGCCATGAAATTAGGCTGGCTTCCCTCCAGCGGCTTTGTCTGGCCTCATGAGGACTTCGTCATGAGCATCCGCCAGACCATCATGCCCCTGCTCTGCCTGGCCATCGGCGGTATCGCCTCCATCACCCGGCAGACCCGCTCCTCCATGCTCGAGGTCATCCGGCAGGATTACATCCGCACCGCCCGCTCCAAGGGCCTCAAGAGCAAGAAGGTCATCTACGTGCACGCCCTCAAAAACGCCCTGCTCCCCGTCATCACCCTGATGGGCCTGCGCCTGGGCGGCATGATCGGCGGCTCGGTATTCGTGGAAAACGTATTCGTCATCCCCGGCATGGGCTCCCTGCTGGTCAACGCCATTACCAGCGTGGACATTCCCCTGATCCAGGGCTGCGTCCTGCTGATCGCCGTTTTCTCCTGCGTGGTCAACCTGATCACGGACATCGTGTACGTCTACGTTGATCCCCGGATCAAGGTGGCGTAAGAAAGGAGTCGAGCCATGAGTCAGCCAAGTGTCACCGCCGATCAGGCCAACGCCCTGATCAAAGCCAACAAGGCCAAAAAGCGCAGGCAGTTTTTCAAAGCTCTTTTTTCCAGGAAAATCGTCCTGGTGTCCGCCTGCATCGTGATGCTGATCATTCTGGTGGCGGTCTTCGCCTATCAGATCATGCCCTTTGACCCCAACAAGCCCGCCGTGCGCGAGCGCAACCAGGGCCCCTCCGCCACCCACCTGCTGGGCACGGACGAGTACGGCCGCGACGTGCTGAGCCGCATCATCATCGGCTCCAGGGTATCGCTGATCGTCGGCGTGCTGGCCGTCATCATCGCCTGTATTATCGGGACGACGCTGGGTATGCTCGCCGGCTTCTTCGGCGGCTTCATCGACGACCTGATCAGCCGCGTCGCGGAGGCCATCCGCGTCATTCCCCAGGTCGTCCTCGCCATCGCCCTGTGCGCGGTGTTCGGGGGCGGAATCGTCAACATGTCCCTCATCCTGGGCATCTCCAATATGACCGTCTACATCCGCATGATGCGCTCCCAGGTCATGTCCATCAAGGAGCGGGACTACATCATGGCGGGCCGGCTTCAGGGCAACAGCAACGGCCGGCTGATGCTGCGCCACATCCTGCCCAACAGCGTTTCCCCCATCATCGTCACCATGACCCAGCAGATCGGCGGCACCATTCTGGCCGAGGCCGGACTGAGCTTCCTGGGCCTGGGCATTTCGACCCCCACCGCCTCCTGGGGTACGCTGGTTTCCGGCGGCCGGGCCTACCTGCTGACCAACCCCGTCTACTCGATTGCTCCCGGCGTCTGCATCGCCCTGCTGGTCATCTGCCTTAACTCCCTGGGCGACGGCGTGCGCGACGCTCTCGACCCGCGCCTGCGCGGCGAACTGTAAGGGAAGGAGGCGTCCAACGATATGAGTTCCCAGCATCTGCTTGAAATCAAAGACCTGGTGACCACCTTCCGCTCCGACGGTAAGGAGTTCAACGCCATCGAAGGCGTCTGCATGCACGTGGACCGCGGCGAGATTGTCGGCATCGTCGGCGAGAGCGGCTCGGGCAAATCCGTCACCATGCTCTCCAGCCTCCAGCTGATCGCCAGCCCCGGCCGCGTAGCCGGCGGGGAGGTGTATCTGGAGGGCGTGCCGGACAACCTTCTGTCCTACGACAGTGACAGCGAACAGATGCGCCAGATCCGCGGCGGCCGCATCTCGATGATCTTCCAGGAGCCGATGACCAGTCTGAACCCTGTCATGACCGTCGGCTATCAGATTCAGGAAAACATCCTGCTTCACAAAAACGTGTCCGCGGAGGAGGCCAAGAAGCGCACCATCGAAGCGATGAAGATGGTGAACATCCCCGACGCCGAAACCCGCTACGACTATTATCCCCAGCAGTTCTCCGGCGGCATGCGCCAGCGCATCATGATCGCCATGGCCATGGCCCCGGGGCCGGACATTCTGATTGCCGACGAGGCGACCACCGCCCTGGACGTGACCACCCAGGCCCAGCTCCTGGAAATGATCCGGGACATCGCGAAAAAGACCAACACCGCCGTGATCATGGTCACCCACAACTTGGGGCTCGTCGCCCGCTACGCCGAGCGCATCTACGTCATGTACGGCGGCCACATCATGGAGTCCAGCACCTGCACGGAGATTTTCCACAACACCAAGCACCCCTACACCCGGGCTCTGCTCCGGGCCATCCCCCGGCTGGACGACCCCAAGGACCGCGTGCTGATTCCCATCGACGGCCTGCCGCCCGTGCCCTCCCAGCGGCCCAGCTACTGCCCCTTCTACGCCCGGTGCGAATACCGCTGCGATGCCTGCAAGGAAAACACCGATTACTCCCTCCGCTCCGTGGGCGAAAACCACTGGTCCAGCTGCATCCTGAATCAGGAACAGCTCGACCAAAAGGCCGAAGAGCTCCTGCACAAGGATTACGGCGCTTCCCCGGAGCGCAAGCCCAGCGGGAAGGACTGCCTGCAGGTCCGGGACGTGCGGAAATACTTCCCCGTCTACAAGGGCCTTCTGCGCAAGAAGGTCGGCGAGGTCAAGGCCATCGAGGACATATGCTTTGACCTAAAGCAGGGGGAAACCCTGGGCGTGGTCGGCGAATCCGGCTGCGGCAAAACCACCCTGGCTCGCTGCATCATGCGCATGTACGAGCCGGACGAGGGCAGCATCATCTTCGGCGGCCGGGACATCGCCCACCTCAAGGACAAGGAATTAAAGCCCGTCCGTCCCAAGATCTCGATGATCTTCCAGGACCCCTTCTCCTCCCTGGACCCCCGGCAGAACGCCGGTTCCATCGTGGGCGAAAGCCTCAAGATTCACAAACTCGTCAGCTCCCAGGCCGAGTACGAGCAGAAGGTGGACGAGCTCTTCCGCAAGGTCGGCATGGACCCGGCGATGAAGGACCGGGTGGCCCACGAGTTCTCCGGCGGCCAGCGCCAGCGCATCGGCATCGCCCGGGCCCTGAGCTCCAACCCCGACCTGATCATCTGCGACGAGCCCATCTCCGCCCTGGACGTTTCGATCCAGGCGCAGATCATCAACCTGCTGGAAAACATCCAGGCCGAAATGGGCATCAGCTACATCTTTATCGCCCACGACCTGGCGGTGGTCAAGCACATTTCCGACCGGATCCTGGTCATGTATCTGGGCCGGGTCATGGAAATCGCCCCCTGCGACGAGCTGTACGAAAACCCGCTTCACCCCTATACCCAGGCCCTGCTCTCTGCCATCCCCGTGGCGGACCCCGTGGTCGAGGCCCAGCGCGAGGCCGTGCCCATCCAGGGCGAGGTGCCCAGCATCCTCAAGCGCCCCTCCGGCTGCCCCTTCCACAACCGCTGCCCCAAGGCCACCGAGCGCTGCAAACAGGAAACCCCGCAGCTCCACACCGTCGAAGGCACCCACCAGGTAGCATGCCACCTGTTCTAATGCGTAATGCTTAATGCGTAATGCGTGATGTCTAGTCCAGGGCCTGCCGGCCCGCTGGTCGGTGAAAACAGCACACCGTGCTGTTTTCCGGGCCCTCCCAGCCCTAATGCCTAATGCCTATTGCCTAATGCCTAATCCCTCTCCCCCCGCTCGTACCCCGCACATGCGGGTACAGATACATCTCCGCTGGTTTGCGGAAAGACATTGAAGGAGGTTCCATTATGAAGAAATTGGTTTCTCTGCTGCTGGCCTGCGCGATGCTGGTCTCCCTCGTCTCCGTTGCGGCGGCGGAAGCGACGCCCGTAAGCGGCGGCTCCCTGTCCGTGCTGGGCTTCCAGTTCGCCACGTTCTTCCTCCCCCACTCCACCACCACCTCTGACCGTTACAACGCCGCTCCCGCCATCGAATCCCTGGGCCGCCGCAATCCCGACACTGGCGACACCGAGGGCTGGCTGGCGGACGAGTTCGTCGTCGATCCCGAAGCCCTGACCCTGACCCTCAAGCTGCACCAGGGCGTCAAGTTCTCCGACGGCACCGATTTCAACGCCGACGCCGTGCTGTGGAACTTCCAGCAGATGGTCGATTTCGGCAAGGGCTCCGAGCTGGTCAACCCCGAGAGCTTTGAGAAGGTGGACGATTACACCGTGGTCATCCACTACGCTTCCTGGGCCAATACCTGGGCCGACACCGTGGGCGAAGTCCGTATCTACTCCCCCGCCGCCTACGAAGCCAACGGCGAAGACTGGGCCGCGATCCATCCCGTGGGCACCGGCGCCTTCGTGATGAAGGAAATGGTGGCCGACAGCCACATCACCTATGTGAAGAACGAAAACTACTGGCGCGAGGGCGAGCCCTACCTGGATGAAATCGTCGTGAAGTTCATCAGCGACACCACCACCCAGCTGTCCTCCTTCATCAACGGCGAGCTCGACGTCCTGCGCAACCCCAACAGCGCCGGCATCGCCCAGCTGAAGGACAAGTACGAGAACGTCGCCAACAACGCCCCCGACCTGGCCGGCATCACCTACATCATGTTCTGCTCCGGCGTGGAAGAATCCCCCTTCTATAAGCTGGACGTCCGTCAGGCCGCCATGCACGCGGTGGACTGGAACGACATGGCCGAAGGCATCTATGACGGCCTGGGCGCCGCTACCCCCGTCTTCGCCGTTCCCGGCGCGTGGAGCTATGACGACAGCCTGGAAGTCTACTCCTACGATCCCGACCTGGCCAAGAAGATGCTGGCGGACGCCGGTTATCCCAACGGCTTTAACACCGTGATCACCATCAACAACGAGAACGCCGCCAACGAAACCTGCGCCACTCTGCTGCAGTTCTACCTGGGCGAAGTCGGCATCAAGGCCGAAATCAAGATCCTGACCAACGCGGACTTCAACGCCCAGAAGGCCGAAGGCAATTACGACCTGGGCATCATGGTCAACAACGGCTCTTCCAAGCTGGACTTCACCGCCAACTACATCCGCCTCTACTCCTCCGAGGGCGTCAACTACAAGGTCATGATGGCCAAGCCCGCCGACTATGAGGAAGCCCTCTTCGGCGCCCGCGCCGCCAAGACCCTGGAAGAAAAGAAAGAACTGCTGAAGAAGGCCGCCCGCCTGTTCAGCCACGACTACGCGCTGGTCGTCGCCGCCGGCTATCAGGGCGCGTACTGCTACGCGCAGCCCGGCGTCCATGACACCGGCATCTGCTCCACCACCGCGGAAGCCTGGACGCCTGAAAAGGCCTGGAAAGAATAAGTAGTACTCGCAGGGGGGTGCTTGCACCCCCCTGCGGGAACCCCCCGAACGGATTTGCCTCTCGCCCCTTCAGGGCTCCCGGGCGGCAAATCCGCAAGGTATGTATTTTTGCTCTCGCAGAACAAGTTCTGCTTCGCAAAAATACTCCTCGCGACGCACATGTCGCCGCTGCGGATTTCACTCATGGGGTTTCACCCCCTGAAACCCCTGAGATATAGTCCGTGATTATTCTTGAATTCTATCTGTAGAGTATGATAAACCTCTATCCATGATCGGAGGCTTAAACGAATGCAGGCTTTGATGAAACCGCAGCTTTGCGTGCGGTCAGAAAACGCCACCGACGAATATCTCCAGTATCTGCGGCAGATGGGCCTTTCACACTGCTTTGTGATGTTCCATAACGACCATTCCAACTACGAGGACGTGAACCGGATCCTGGACAAGGTGCGCGGCGCCGGGCTCACCGTGGACGACGCCGGAAACGGCTTTCTCTATAAGCACATGTCCATCCATCTGGGCCTCAAGGACCGGGATACCTGGATCGACAAATACAACGACCTGAACCGCATCCTGGGCAAGGCCGGCGTGCCGGTGGGCTACATCGGCAACAGCCGCGTTTCCCATACGGGCTATTTCGCCAGCGACCTGACCCACGGGGCCAAGGGCCGCACCGTGGACATGGACGAAATTCTCCGCCGTCCTCCCCTGTACGACCACGTCGTGGAGGAAGAGGAGCTGTGGGACGCCTTCCACTACCTGCTGGAGCGGGCCCTGCCCGTCGCCAAGGAGGTCGGAATGAAGCTTTCCCTCCATCCCAGCGACCCGCCCTATCCCATGTATGAGGGCTTCGCCAGCCTCATCCACAACAGCGACTGCTACCGAAAAGCCCTCAAAATGGCCGACGCCATCGAGCCCGGCGTCCTGGGCATCAAGTTCTGCTGCGGCTGCTGGCTGGAAGGCGGAAAGAATTTCGGGGACATCCTGAGCGACCTGCGCGAGTTCGTCCGGGCCAAGCGGGTGCTGACGGTGCACTTCCGCAACGTCTCGTGCCCCCTGCCCCATTTCACCGAGGTCCTGGCCGAGGACGGCTACTTCGACATGATGTCCATCATGCGCGTCCTGGTTCAGGAAGGCTATGACCAGGCGATCTATCCGGACCACATCTTCGAGACCGCCCCGGGCACCGGCGGCGACCTGGCCCAGTTCGCCTACGCCATCGGTTATATGAAAGGTTTGATGGACGCCGCTTATAACGAAATCAAATAATCATCCCACTCCTTGCTTTCAAGGCTGGGACGACCATCACAACGGGGCCGCTGCAGTTTTTCTGCAGCGGCCCCATTTATGTTGTTTCAATCATAATCTCCCCGAACGCTCAGGGTTAATATTACGGCGGCGACGGCGGCGGTTTCTGTGCGGAAGATGCGCGGACCCATCGTCACCGGCAGGGCTCCGCGGGTTTTGAGGAAGGTGATCTCTTCTTCGCCCATGCCGCCCTCCGGCCCGATCACCAGGACGATGTCTTTGGCGTCCGGGTGTTCCGACACCGCCCTGCGCAGGGGCAGGGCCTTTTCCTCCTCCCAGGGAACGAGCAGGAGGGACCCCTCCGGGGCGCAGGCCAGGGCGCTTTCCAGCGATCCCGGGGCGAACACCTCCGGCACGTGGGCCCGGCCGGACTGCTTGGCGGCTTCGGCGGCGATCCGCTGCCAGCGCTCCGCCTTCTTTTCCCCGTCCTTCCCGGACAAGCGGACGACGCATCGGGGCATGGCCGCCGGGACGACGGCGTATGCCCCCGCCTCGGTGCATTTCTGCACGATCCAGTCCATCTTGTCCGCCTTGGGCAGGCCCTGCACGAGCCACACCCGGACGGACGGTTCCGGACTCGGCAGGGCGGAAAGAAGCTCCGCCGTAACCCCATCCTGGACGGATTGAATCCGGGCGTCAAACAGCTGTTTTTCCAGGATCACCTGCACGGCGTCCCCTTCACGGAGGCGCAGCACCGTCAGGGCGTGGCGCGCCTCCTCCGGCAAAAGCCGGGCAGCGTTTTCCCCATACCGTTCAGCAAAAAACCGATGCACTGACCCACCCCCACAAGAATAATTCGTAATGCGTAATTCGTAATTCGTAATGCGCCGCCTGTGGCGGCGGAATTACTTTTTATCCAGCCCCAGCAAAACTATAAATTACTCATTACGCATTAAGCATTACGCATTTTTAATCCATTCCCTTAGTTCTTCTTCGCGGCAAATGCGTGCCAATCTCCCCTGGTTTTGCTTTCCAGGATCTCGTAGCCCGCGTCCAGGAGGGCCTTTTCCACGTCCGGCGCGGCTTCCTCGATGATCCCGGAACAAACGAAGAGCCCGCCCGGGTTCAGGTGCCGGGTCAGCGGCGCGGCCAGCATCTGGATGACTGGGGCCAGGATGTTGGCGGCGGCAAAGTCAAACCGCTCGCTCAGGCCCTGCAGCAGGTCCCCCTCCCGGACGGCGATCCGGTCGGACAGGCCGTTCTTTTCCACGTTTTCCTTCGCCACGCGGACGGCATCCGGGTCGATGTCGACCGCCACGACATCCGTCGCTCCCAGCAGGGCGGCGGCGATGGCCAGGATGCCGGAGCCGGTGCCGACGTCCAGCAGCTTCCCGCCCCGGTAATACCGCTCGATCAGCTCGATGCACAGGGCCGTCGTCTCGTGGGTGCCGGTGCCGAAGGCCATGCCCGGGTCGATCTCGATGATCAGGTCGCCGGGCTGCTTGTCCCAGGTTTCCCAGGTGGGCTTGACCACCAGATGCTCGGATACGCGGAAGGGCTTAAAATACTGCTTCCAGTTCTCCGCCCAGTCCTCTTCCCGGATGGACCCGGTGGACAGGGTCAGCGCGCCCAGGGCCCCGGCCTGGTCGGCCGCTTTCAGCCCCTCCAGCCTCGCGCGGACCGCCTCCACGACGGCAACCGCCGCCGAAGCTTCCAGCCAGGCCTTGACCTGGACATCCTCCGGCGCCTGCTCGATCAAGGTCCGGTCCATCAGCTCCCAGTTTTTCCCGGGATGGTCCGGGTCCGGCAGGTCGTTGCGGTCGATGATCTGCGTCCCCGCCGCCCCGTTTTCCATCAGAATCTCCGATACCGTTTCCGCCCCGAAGGTGGTGGTGGAAACCGTCAGTTCGATGTAGTCCATATTTACTTCCTTTCCTGCAATCGTTTTTCCGCTGTTGATTCCGTTTCCTTGTCCTGACAAAGCCTGTCAGGCATCGCTGCTTTCTTCGTTTTCCATAGGTTCTGTCATCAGTCCAGAAACCACTGTGCCCAGCTGTTTCATATTGGATGATGAAATCACCGGTCTGCCGGTACGTTCTTCTATGTCTTTTCTGGCATTTCCGGCAACTGACCCGCCTTCGCGGGCTGTTCTTTTATTTTCCTGCAATCCTTGGGGATTCTGAATCTTCGTCAATTCTGTCGCTGTCGCTTCAGCAAGCATATTCAGCGCAAGCTCCAGGGTACTCATATTGTCCCTGAGATTTTCCTTCTTCAGCCCCTTCAGGTTTTTGTACTGCCGCGTCGTCATCCCGGCCCACGCTCTGGTTATTTCATCGGTCAGAATCGCATATTCTTTTCCCTGACTGACGCCATGCGCTTTCCATTGATCGGTCAGTTCTTTTCTGGCTCTGATGGTCTGCAGCCGCTGGTTAATCCAGTCTTCAGGATAACCAAGCCGCGCATATGTTTCCAACGCCCGGTCTATTGATATTTCAGGATCGATCGTTTCTTCCACGCGTTCCCGGCCTACTTGCGCAAGCCAGAGCTTAAAGGGTTCAGCCTTCTTCGATGGGATGGATTGTATCAAACGAAGCAGCTGTTCCGTGGTTGCTACGTCAGTCATTCGACGTTTTCCGTCCTGAGACAGCATTTTCAACTGGTTACAGTTTGTAACCAGTTGGCTTCCTTCCCGCTTCAGGCGGTTTTTCAGCACTTTCCAATAGTTTCGGGCGCCGTCCGTATCTGCCTGATCTGTTAAAACGCGCACAACATCCACAATTGAAAAATACCACTCTTCGTTTTCTTCATCCCATGCCGTCCGAATGGGTTGATGGTCATACAATTGTATTTTATCCTGCTTCATCGCCTGTCTCGCTTCTCCGCTGTATTCGTTGATCCTTCGCTTATACCGAATAGGCTTTGGATCATTTGTGATATTTATCCCCCGTCAGGATCTTCCAGTTCCAGAGTGAAGCATTTTCGTTTGCTTCTCAAACAGCATGAAAAGTGAAGATTTGATATGGTTTTGATCAATCTGAAGACAATCTCTCATCTCCACTCTGCGGCCGAAGGCCGCGAAAACTCTCCACTCTTCACTCTCATGTTAGCGGCCCCAGGGCCGCGTTTCTATTTGTGGTATTTTTCCCCAGCTAAGATCTTCCTCGCCCGGTAGAGCTGTTCCAGCAGCATGACCCGGGCCAGCTGGTGGGGGAAGGTCATCGGGGACATGGACAGCTTCGCGTTTGCCCGGGCCACGACAGCGTCCGACAGGCCCAGGGACCCGCCGATGACGAACACCGTGCGCCGCCCGCCCTGATCCTGAGCAGAGAGAAAGGCGGAAAGCCTCTCGCTGCTCCATTCGGGCGCTTCGATGCAAAGGGCCACCACGTCGTCGTCCGGCTTAATGCGGAAAAGAATCGCCTCTCCCTCCCGCTTTTTGATCTTGTCCCGGTCGGCGTCCGAGGCGTTCTGCGGCTCCGGCAGGTCCGGCAGCTCTACGATTTCCAGCCGGGTCAGGCGGGTCAGGCGCTTTTCATATTCCCCGGCAGCGTCGCGCCAGTATTTTTCCTTGAGCTTCCCCACGCAGAGGATCGTTTCAGCCATTTTGCGCCTCCGGTTTTTCAGGCAGTCCGCCCCGCTCCAGGGCGTCCGCCAGCTCGTTCAGCGACGGCAGCACCCAGTCGCAGCAGGGGCGGAGCTCCTCGGTAAACGGGACCAGGTCGGGGATCATGCACACCGTCATCCCCGCCGCCCGTCCGGCGCGGACGCCGCTGGGGCTGTCCTCGACCACCAGGCAGGCTTCCGGGGGGACGCCCAGCCGCTCCGCCGCCAGCAGAAAAATATCCGGCGCCGGCTTGGATTTGGCGCACTCGTTCCCGCTGATCACCTGATCAAAGCGGCCGGCGATGCCCGCCCCTGTCAGATAGGCCCGGATCGCCCCGGGACCGTTGGAGGAGGCCACGGCCTTGGGGATGCCCAGGCGCTCCAGCACATCCAGGAACCGGTGAACGCCGGGCTTCAGCGGCATTTTCCCCTGCTGCCCCAGGCTCACCAGCCGCTCCCGGACGCGGCCGAACATCTTAGGCACGTCCAGGCCCGGAAACTGCTCTTCATAAAGCCCCACGCTGGCGGCCCAGGTGATCCCCAGCGTCTTCATCACCGCGCTTTCCGGGATTTCAAACCCCATCTCCCGCCCCGCTTCGCAGGTGATGGCCACCCCCAGCCGTTCGCTGTCGGTCAGCACCCCGTCCATGTCAAAAATCACTGCCCGGATCATCCGAAGCCTCCTTTACAGCAAACGACGCCGCTCAGCTCCCCGCCGAACGGTAAAAGCGCATGGCTCTGGCAAACAGGGCCGTCATCACGAAGAACAGGACAAAGCCCGCCAGGGGGCTGACAAAGGCGGTCCAGCCCGGCCAGCCAAAGATGGGCTTGCCCAGGATGTGGGAGGCCGGGACGTGCATGACCAGCGCAAACGGGGCAACCACGGTAAACAGGACGCGGAGCGGGCGGGGG
>OCTW013395580.1_pt1 | contig 21423 bp, 15 predicted proteins | sample 1539671 | NCBI WGS metagenome assembly OCTW01 (sample SAMN02144230, study PRJEB22623) | gut metagenome | biome: sheep rumen | host: Ovis aries | place: New Zealand
AAACTCTCAGGAAATATCTTCGCTGATATCACTCCTCTGAAGAACCTGATATGGCATGCTGAGTTAGGATACGATATCAGTTACAGCAAGGCTGAGGGATTCTACAATACGATCGATATGCCCAACTGGAAGGAAACAAACGAGAGCACATGGCAGAAGAACAACAGCACCTACTGGCAGTTGAAGAACTATGTTACCTATAGCAATACCTTCGCTGAGAAACATTCTATGACAGCGATGGTAGGACAGGAGTGCTGGGAAAGCAAATGGGATTACGAGCGCGTGGCCAACAGCAACCTGCCATCTGATGCCGTTCATAATCCTAAACTCGGTCAGAACACGCCCAATATCAACTTAGGTTATGGAAGCAGTGCCATGGCTTCATTCTTCACCCGTTGGACGTACAGCTACGACAATCGCTATAACGCCACCTATACCTATCGTTATGATGGTAGTTCCAATTTCGGACCCAACAAGCGGTGGGCAGGTTTCCACTCTTTGGCAGCCAGCTGGCGTTTCACCAATGAGAAGTTCTTCGAGCAGTCTGCCTTAGGTAAGATTATCAGTAACGGTAAGTTGCGTGCAGGTTGGGGACAGACGGGTAATGCAAACATCAACTCATACGTATGGGGTGTGACGATGCAGCAGGTGTTCTCTGACTTAGGCACAGGTTACCGTCCGCAAAATATCCCTAACCTGGATGTGAAATGGGAGAAGCAAGAGCAGTTTGATGTCGGTCTCGATATCGGTTTCTTACATGATCGTATCAACTTGACTGTCGACTGGTATCAGAAAGAGTCGAAAGACATGTTGATGGAGTTGCAGATGGCCTCATACATGGGTACACAGGGTAATGATAACTCAAAACTGAAGGCACCGATGGGTAACTATGGACATATCCGCAATACGGGTCTTGAGATTACACTCTCCACACACCCGATCATCGGAAAGTTTGAGTGGGACAGCGAGGCACAGATCTCGTTCAACAAGAATAAGCTGATGGCCCTTAACGGAACAGCCAGTGCGGCCATTATGGGTTATGCGCAGTGGGGCTCTACCTTGGTAAGTCTTTCTGATATCGGCGAGAGCCTGTATAGCTTCTATGGTTATGTGACCGATGGAATATATAAGGATCTGGAGGATATTGAGACCTCTCCGAAACCTGTGAATTCTTATCCAACGGATGGCGTCTTCAACAGTGCACAGACCGTATGGCCTGGTGATATCAAGTACAAGGATATCAATGGTGACGGTATCATCAATGAGAACGACCGCACCAATATCGGTTCTCCGATGCCGAAGTTCACTTACGGTTGGACCAACACATTCAGATATAAGAATTTTGACCTGAGTATCTTCATCAATGGTACTTATGGTAACAAGATATTGAACCTGACCAAGCGTGGATTGACGACGATGAGCAGCGCATGGAGTAACCAGCACGTGGATGTCGCCGACCGTGCGCGACTTGAGCCTATCAACGCCGGTTCTGCTACAGATGGTACCTCTTGGTATTGGGATATTAACAATGTACGTGTGTCTAATCCCGATACGAAGACTCCAAGAGCTATTATCGGTGATCCGAACGACAACGACCGTATCAGCGACCGATATATTGAAGATGGTACTTATCTGCGTATCAAGAATATTTCTTTAGGTTATACCTTCCCCAAGAAGGTGATCTCTAAGTTGAAGCTGGATAACCTCCGTCTGTATTGCAACATCCAGAACCTGGTTACGTTTACCGGCTATTCTGGCTATGATCCTGAGATTGGTGTGAGCACTATGGGACCCAACGTATATGGCGTTGACTATGGACGTTATCCCTCACCGACTACCTATTCATTCGGAATCAATATGTCTTTCTAAAACGCTTAAATTATAAGGAATATGAAACTTTCGAATATAAAATATATTGCATTCTGCTTCATGATGGGTCTGGGACTCACCTCATGTGAGGATTTCTTGGATCGTCCGAACGAAGATGGTTACAACGACAGTAACTATTTCCAGAATGATGCTCAGACGAAAGCGAGTACAAACACACTCTACAACTCGCCTTGGTATGATTTCTTGAGCCGCGGCTATTATAAGATTCCTGAGGTGATGTCGGGTAACCTCTATATGGGAGGCAGTCCTTACCTTACCTTTACCGTCAACGGTAGTGATGATGATATCAAGTCTACATCAAAATCTCTTTGGGCTGTCAACGCTCAGGCAAACACCATCTATAACCGACTGAAGACAGCCAATGCTTCTGATGTAGTGAAGAATGCGGCGATGGGTGAGTGTCTGGCATGGAAAGCCATGGCTTACTTCTATCTCGTAAGAATCTTCGGTGATGTACCTATCGTTCATGATAATAGTTCAGAGATTGCTGCTGGTAACTATCACGATAAGGTGAAGGTGAAGAAGGCTGATGTCTATGAGTATATTGTCATGACACTGGAGAAAGCCATCGAACTGCTTCCTGAAAGCAATGATCCCGGTCGTATCGACCGTTGGGCAGCCAAGGGTCTCTTGGCAAAGGTCTATCTGACAAAGTCAGGTGTTAATGCCGGTGGTAACGGACAGCGTAATGCTGATGACTTGGCTAAGGCGGCATCGTATGCGAAGGATGTGATTCAGAATTCCGGAAAGAAACTGATGGCCAACTACGAGGATATCTTCAAGGGTGAGAACAACAAGTGTGAGGAGAGTCTCTTCGGATGGCGCTGGTCGGCAGAACAGGCTAATTACACCTGTGGTAACTGTCTGATGTCTGAGTTGGCTATGTCTGGATTCGATGAGTTCCAGAGCTGGGGTGACTGGACAGCACCTTCCACAGACTTGCAGGATGCCTTTGGTGTTTCTCCTTTGGATAATCCTGAGCAGCGCGCCGACGTGGACAAGCGCCGTAAGGCTACCATGATGATGGCTGGTGATGTATACAGCTACTGGTGGCAGGATAAGGGTGGTTTTGACTATCTCCGTTTCCTTTATGACAAGGAATATGCACCAGGCTCTAATGACGGACTTCAGTCTGGTACCGGAGCCAATATCGCTAAGCATCAGTATGGTAACAACAGTGACCATATCAAGACATTCGGTATCAGTGCCGCAAAGCAGACCAGTTCGCTGGCTACTCACGTCTTGCGTCTTGCTGATGTGTACCTGATCTACGTTGAGGCTATGATTGGCAATAACGGTTCTACCACGGATCCCACTGCCTTGGAAGCTTTCTATGCAGTGCGTCATCGTGCGGTTTCCGGTTTTGATATGCCTACCAGCGTGACACTCGACCAAGTGCTGAAGGAGCGTCGTCTGGAGTTGGCTCTCGAGGGTGACTATTGGTTCGATCTCGTCCGTATGTCGTACTACGATGTCAATAAGGCGATCAATACCATCAAGAGTCAGCGCCGAAATAGTTATTATGGTTTGGGAGATTTGTACAGGAGCTATTATGACAGCAATCGAACCACTTGGGTGGTGGATCCTGCCAATATGTACTACGAAACGAATACGCCTGTGCCCAACGTAAATGCTTCTGTCTTTACGTTGCCCTACCCGGATGAAGACGTGGTATATAATCCTCATCTTCTTGAAGAGGCTCAGAGTGTGGATGTAAGAAGTGAATATGCATACTAATTCAAAATGACTCATAAGATGAAAATCAATAAATATTTCCTTAGTCTGACGATGGGACTGATGTTGTTGGCTACAGCGTTCAGCTCTTGTGAGGACCAGCCGGACGCATTTGAGTTATCTGGAGGCACTCCGGAGATCTACTATATCCGTCCGCCCTATCTGTCACAGGCAGACTCTTTGATTACAGAAGCCAGTTTGGAGTCGATCATCTGCCTTGTCGGTAAAAACCTGACAAGCATTCAGCAGATGTATTTCAACGACCAGAAAGCGGAGTTGAATACCAGTTATATTACGGAGAATACGCTGATCGTGCGTGTGCCAGAGGGTATCCCCGGTGAGGTGAGCGACAAGATCTATATGATTAACGAAGCCAAGGATACGGTCACCTATGATTTCCATGTTATCGTTCCTCCTCCAACACTTACCACGATGTCGTGTGAGTATGCTAAGGCAGGTGAGGCCGTTACTATTTATGGTAACTACTTCATTGATGATCCAAATGTGCCACTGAAGGTTATCCTTCCTGATGGACAGGAACTGACAGAGTTCACCAGCTTCACACAGAGTACGATCTCGTTCAATATGCCAGAGTGTACAACAGAGGGAAGTATCAAGGTAGAGACTATCTACGGTGAGGCTACCTCCGCCTTCCACTATCTGGATACAAGAGGTATCTTGTTCGACTTCGATGGAAAGACCGGATTAGGCAACCATGGTTGGCACAATCGTGATATCCTCTCTGATGAGACTTCCATCATGGGCAACTTCGTTCAGTTGGGTGATGGCGCAGCTGTCATGAGCGAGGATGGTGGATGGAATGATGGTGCTTTCTCCTTCGAATACTGGTGTGGTTCTTGGGATACTCCACAGAATATTACCTCTGGCGATGGTATAGCCTTGTTCAACTTAGTCGACTTCTCTGACTTTGAGAACATGTCTTTGAAGTTTGAGATGAATATTCCTTCATCCAATCCTTGGAGTTCCGGTGCTATGCAGGTATGTTTCGAGGGTATTGACAAGGTAACTCTTTCCGGTAATGCTGTCACAGGTTACGATAAGGTGGCTGGTGCTAATGCCTGGGTATTCAATGGTGATGGCGGCGAGGAGTTTGCTACTTGGGGACGTGCCATGTATCGTCCTTGGACAACTACCGGCTCTTATGACACTGGTGGTAACTGGGTAACTGTTACTATTCCATTGTCAAGCTTTAATGTTGACCGTACAGGTGCGGTTACCTCTAATACTTTCAAGTCTGCTCAGGATTTCGGTAGTTTGACTATCTTTGTCCTTGGCGGTGGTGTGAATGGTACAGAGTGTACGCCAATTATCAAGATTGACAACATCCGTGTGGTACCTAACAAATAATCTTAAAGAAGTATCATTATGAAGAATATAAAAAATATATTAGCACTGTTGGTGATAGTCCTCATGGGACTGTCACTGACGGCCTGCAGCAATGATGATCTGGATACTAACCAATATAAGGAAGGTGTCAACCTGAATGCATTCGGTCCGAATCCTGTGCTGCGTGGTGGTACACTGCGCTTCGTGGGTAGTAATCTGGACCAGATAGCAAGCATTCAGATTCCAGGTATCAGTGCCATTACTAACTATGAGGTGGTAAGAGCAGGCATCCCCAGTGAGATTCGAATCACTGTTCCCAAAGATGGTCCGGAAGTAGGCGTTATCATTTTGACTACAAAGACCAATCAGACGATTACTACTCAGCGTGAACTCACTTATACAGAAAATATCGAGTTTGAGGGATTCTCACCGGCTTCTGTCATGCCGGGTGATGTGGTGACCATTACGGGTGACTATCTGAACCTGATTCACTCTCTGGCTTTTGCCGAGAATGTTGTGGTAGGTGAGGAGAATTTCCTTTCACACGATCGCTACAGTATCACGGTGGCTGTTCCCGAGAATGCTCAGACAGGTAAGATCGAGTTATATACGCTGGATCTGACCGCCGCTACTGAGGATGCACTCGACTATCAGATACTTACTTCTGAGAATGCCATTGAGATAGGTGTTCCTTCCATAAGTAAGATATCTGGACGTAATGAGGCAAGTGCCCTTGGTAATATCAATGCCAAGGCTGGTGAGAAGATTACGATAACAGGTACCTACTTTAATATAGCTGAGGCTGTGAAGGTGGGTGGCTATCTCGTGGAGGATATTACAGTATCTGGCGATGGTAAGACATTGACGTTTACCTTACCGGCAGAAGCTCCCGGTGGAGATGTGCTCATCGTATGTAAGTCGGGCGTAGAGGTTCCTGTAGGTACATTGACAACCGTGAAACCCAGTAATCTGAAGAGTGCTCCTGCTCCTGTGAAGGCAGGTGCTGCATTGACAGTTACTGGTATGGATCTGGATCTGGTGACCGGCGTGCAGTTCCCACTCAGCGATGGTAGTATGGTGGATGGCGGTGAGTTTACCGCTGCTGCCGACAAGGTGACGATCATGTCTGTTCCTGAGACGGCTGTAGAAGGCGATATCCAACTGTTGATGGCCAACGGTGAGAGCGTTACTGTTGCCTATACACTGGTGAAGCCTACCGTAACAGGATATGATCATTCGTCAGTGAGTGCAGGCGGTGCTTTGACTATCAAGGGTACCAACCTCGACTTGGTGAAGAAGGTACAATTCGGTGAAGGCTCTGACGTGGTTAATGTGGAAGGTTCTTCCGATGCTATTACCCTCACTGTTCCAATGAGCGCCCAGACCGGTTCTCCTACTCTTACCTTGGCAAACGGAACAACTGTGGCGAATGTTCCAAGCATCAATATCGAAGAGGCTGTATTCTGCTATATTACAGAATTACCCAACGACGAGAATAAGCCAGATGCAGGTAGTGTCGTAACTGTTCCAGTCAAGAATGGAGACAAACTGACAAGTGTCACTGTTGATGGAACGTTAGTGAACCATGTCTATGATGCCAAGAACTCTACTGTTACCTTTGGTATTCCTCAGACAACAGGTGCTACGGCTAAGGTTAAATTCATATCCTCTAATGGAGAGATTGAGTACAGTATGCCTGTAATGCCTGCCACACAGATAGAGAAGGTAGTCTTTACCGGACCGATTGTCGTCGATTGGAACGCAGCATGGCCTGATGGACGTATCTTCATCACATTGGATCAGTTGGAGGGAGTACCCGACAATGCTGTCATGCATATTGAGTTCAAACAGCATGACGCATGGGGACAGGTACAGATCAACTATGGTGACTGGAGCCAGATCCTGTTTGAGAATACCGACAATGGTTATCTGAAGCCAGAGCTCTACAACGATAAGAGTGTCACAGAGACAGATCTGCCGTTCACTGCTACGTTGTTGAGTAATATCAGGGCTAAGAACGGTGATAATGGCGCTATTATCATCCAGGGTCAGGATTGGACTATTAACAAGATTTCCTTCAAGTGGGAGATTTCTTTGGAGAAAGACCTGTCAACATTTATAAAGAATATGGATGGTTCCGCTATCAGTTATCCTTACCAAATGACATGGGGTGATAATGGACGTTTCAATCTGAGTCAAGATCTGCTCTTGAACGAGATTGGTGTGAAGAAAGGATCGAAACTGATGTTCTATAAGAATATCTCGAATACAGGTCAGGTTCAGATCAATAACAGTTCTTGGAGCGCACTTTATTATCTGTCAGACTGGAACGCCACAGAGGAAGTCCTGACACAGGAATTTGATGATACCCTGATGGATGCGGTCAATAATGGCGGTCTTGTCATCCAAGGCGATCTGGGTGGTATAACGAAGATTGCTATCCTTCCCTAACGATTAATAATACATAAAATTTGTATATATGAAACTGAATAATATTATCAAACTAATGTCTTTTGCAGCTGTGGCACTTATAGCCACAGCCTGCTCAGACACAGATGCGCAATATACAATACCTGAGGTGGGTGCTCCAGAGTTTGTCGCAGCAACACCCGAGAGCGATGCCGACCTGCTGTTTGGAGAACAGACCTTCACGGTGACATTCGACAAGAATATCGGTTTTGCTACAAAGAATGCAAGCCAAATAACACTTAATGGTGTACCCGTGAAGAGTGCCTTGGTGTTGGGCGCATCCCCATCACTGACGATCACTGCTGATGTAGACTTCAGTAAGACACAGACACTCGTCATCCCGGCAGGACTCATCCTCGGTCCACAGGGTAATGCCTATGATCAGGAGATTAAGTTGACGTGGACACTCGGCGATCTTCCTTCCAACACGGCCGTCGCCATGACTCAGAAGTTGGGTTGGGGATGGAACTTAGGAAACCATTTCGATACGAGCGGTGACGCTATCAGTCAGGGATGGGGTTACTGGGATCGTGCAACACCAGGTGCCGAACTGTTCAACTCTTTGGCAAAGGCTGGTGCTAAGACAGTACGTATTCCTACCACATGGACCGATCATATGAATGACAATAGTGTTATCAGTGCCGATTATCTGAATGAGGTAGCTGGCGTTGTAGATGCTGCCATTGCCGCTGGACTGAATGTTATCTTGAACACGCATCACGATTCATTTGAGACAGACCTTGGCAATGCTGCCAATCCTGAGAAAAAAGATGTAGCTAAGGCAGACTCAGCACTTATCTGTACCTTATGGACGCAGGTAGCTAATAAGTTCAAGAGCTATGGCGAACAGCTTATCTTCGAGACCTTTAACGAGATACATGCCGGTGATAACTGGAGCGGAGGAACAGCTGAACAATATGACATGCTGAACAAATGGAACCAGTATGCCGTTGATGCCATCCGTGCTACCGGTGGTAATAATGCTACCCGTTGGATCGGTGTAAGCGGATATGCTGCAAACCTCGATCTTACGCTCGATCACTTAGTGTTGCCAACCGATCCAGCCAATCGTATCATGGTAGCTGTTCACTGTTATGATCCTTACGGATTCTGTCTGGCTCCAGTAGGTGCTGATGGAACAGAGACCTATAGCAGTTGGGGTCATAATGCCGATCCGGCTTTCTCTGTGCCAGATGCCAACGAGGAGTATGTGATCAAACTGCTCTATAAGTTACGTAAGAAGTATATCGAACAGGGCATTCCTTGTTATCTTGGAGAATATGGCTGTGTCGTACATACCACCGATAATGCCAACGCCTTCCGTAAGTATTACCTGGAGTTCTTCTGTCGTGCTGCTTATATGGCTGGTATCCCCATGTTGGTATGGGATAACAACTCCGTCAGCTGTGGTACACCCAACGGTAATGAGTGCAGCTCCTTCTTCGATCATTCCACAGGAGCTTTCGTTGCTGATGGCGCAGAGGTGGTTCCTATGATGATCAAGGCTTGTACGAGTACCGACAGTTCATATTGGTTTGACACCATCTGGTCAAAGTCTCCTACGGTCAAATAAGAAAAAGTAAGAAACCAATCGTTTATAGCTTGCTGCCGCCTTGGCATTCACCTTGTGCGGCAGCATTTAGTTTTTAGAAAATGAAACGTTATCGTATCTGCCTAATAATAGCTATCGCATGCATGGTGTTCTCATGTGGCAATAGAAGAAAGATTCATGAGCCTTTGGCTGACTCCGGACGAACACAGCGCACGGAGACATTCTTGGAAAACCTGAAGGCCTTGTCAGACAGTAATGTCTATATGTTCGGTCACCATGATGCCACGGTGTATGGCATCGGTTGGGAAGCCGACTATGACAACGACTCTACTGTCCATCAGCGTAGTGATGTACGTACGGTATGTGGTGATTATCCTGCTGTGCTGTCTTTCGATCTTGGTAACATAGAGCATGGTGACGAGCGGAATCTCGATGGAGTACCTTTCAGTCGTATCCGTCAGGAGATCATCGCCCACTTTGACAGAGGTGGTATGATAACCCTCTCATGGCACTTGGATAATCCCCTTTCTGGTGGCACCGCCTGGGTGGCTGACTCTTTAAAGGAAACAGAGACACACACGGTGGAAGCTGTCCTGAAGGGTGGAAAGTGTCATGAACAATTCCTTACATGGCTTGACCATGTGGCTGAGTTCCTCAACTCTTTGGAAACGCCTTATGGCGTTATGGTCCCCGTGCTCTTCCGTCCATGGCATGAACATACTGGTTCTTGGTTTTGGTGGGGACAGGATCACTGCACGACAGAACAGTATAAGGCGTTGTGGAAACTCACCGTCAGTCGCCTGAAGAAACAAGGTGTAGTCAATGCGTTATATGCCTATTCCCCCAATATCGTGGATAATCAGACAAAAGAATCGTTGATGGAGCGCTATCCTGGTGATGACCTGATTGATGTTATCGGTTACGACCAGTACTGTTTTGCTTCTGATGGTGATACCACGGCTGTTGCAAAGTATGCTGCCGATCTCGACCAGTCTCTTACCATGATTTGTGAGGCTGCCAAAGAGCATCATAAAGCGGCGGCTCTTACAGAGACCGGTTATGAGGGAATACAAACAGAAGACTGGTGGACGCATACCCTTGCACCTATCTTGGCAAAGCATCCCATCAGTTATGTCTTGGTATGGCGTAATGCCCATAACAAGCAGGGTCATTTCTTTGCTCCCTATCCCGGACATTCTTCTTCAAGCGATTTCGTGCGTTTCTACAACGATCCGCGTACGCTCTTCCTGAAAGATGTCAATGCGCTCTATCTGCCGAAGTAAGGTTCTTTCTAAATAAAGCAGATAATGATTTGGCGTTTCGCATTCTAAATCGTATCTTTGCACAGAAGTGTAGAGAAGGAGACTTATTATTTCTGAATATGGATGTACAGATAGAGCATACGTGGAAGGAACAACTGCAGGGGGAATTCGACAAACCGTATTTCGTGCAGTTGACAGAGACTGTTCGCAGGGAGTATCAGCAGACCACTTGTTACCCGCCGGGCAAACTGATCTTCAATGCGTTTAACCTTTGTCCGTTTGATCAGGTGAAGGTAGTGATATTAGGACAGGATCCGTATCATGAGCCTGGTCAGGCACACGGACTTAGTTTCTCTGTGCAGGATGGGGTGATGTTTCCGCCTTCTCTACAGAATATTTTCAAAGAGATACAGAACGACCTTGGTACCCCGATACCCTACAGCGGTAATCTGACGCGGTGGGCACAACAGGGTGTGCTCTTGCTCAACGCTACACTGACAGTTCGTGCCCATCAGGCCAACTCGCATGCACAACTGGGATGGCAGACGTTTACGGATGCGGCGATACAGGCCTTGGCTCGTGGCAGGGAGCATATCGTATATCTCTTATGGGGTGGTAACGCGCGTTCAAAAGCACGATTCATTGATAGTCAACGTAATCTCGTATTACAGAGTGTACATCCCTCACCCCTGTCGGCTAACCGTGGCGGGTGGTTTGGTAATCATCATTTCTCATTGGCCAATCAGTATCTTGAGCAGTGGGGTAAGGAACCGATAGTATGGTAATGAAAAGTTTAGAGTTTAGGGTTTACAGCTTCGCCGTGATTATCGGCTGCACCTCAGTAATAAGCAAGCTTACTACATTCGGTTTGCACGATAATTAGAGTTTAGATATAATGTATATGAAGCAGCTTCCTTCCATTTTACAAGTTGAGGATGTTTTGATATCTGCAGATATCTTAACAGAGCGTTTCTGTTGTGACCTGAATGTCTGTAAGGGCGAATGTTGTATCGAGGGGGATGCCGGTGCTCCCGTAACCCTTGATGAGATAGCAGCGATGGAAGACTCGTTGGATGTGGTTTGGCCCGATATGTCGGCATCTGCGCAGTCGGTAGTCGACCGTCAGGGCGTTTCCTATATCGATCAGGAGGGCGACCTTGTGACGAGCATCGTCAATGGGAAGGACTGTGTGTTTACCTGTTATGATACGATCGATGTGGGTGACGGTCCGATACATCACTGTTGTCTCTGCGCTTTTGAGAAAGCTTTCCGGGCTGGGAAGATTTCTTTTTGTAAACCCATCAGTTGTGCGCTCTATCCCATCCGTGAGAAGAAACTGGGAATGAATCTCATCGGATTGAACTATAACCGATGGGATGTGTGCAAGTGTGCCCGTGAGAAAGGAGCGCAACTGGATATTCCCGTATACCGCTTCTTAAAAGAACCGCTCATCCGAAGGTTCGGTGAGCGGTGGTATGGTCAGTTAGAGACGCTTGTAAGCGAACTTCACGAACAAGGGTATCTTTAGTTTTTCTTCCTGTATTCAGAGGGCGACATACCCATGTGCTCCTTGAAGTATTTACCAAAGAAACTCTGGTTGGGGAAGTTGAGCGCCTCAGTAATCTCCTTGATACTCATGGTGGAATTCTTCAGCATCACGCGCATCTCGAGTACTACATAGTTGTTGATCCAATCGTTTGGTGTACGGAAACTTATCTGTTTGACGGTCTCAGACAGATACTTGGGCGTGATCTTCAGTTGTTGGGCATACCATGATACCCGGCGCTCTACCTTGTAATTCTGCTCAAGCAGTTCGATAAACGAGGTGAAGATAGCCTCTGCGCGTGTCTGGCGCTGATCGGTGGTATGCTGCTGATGATAGATGACATTACTCATGTCGAAGATCATTGCCTTGATAATCGCGCTTACCACATCATTGCGGAAATGATGGTCGGGCTCGTCTACCTTATCCTTAATAGCATAGAAATAGGTTACGAGTGTCTTTGCCTGCTCGTTGGTAAGGGTAAAGACAGGGTGGGTCCTCGCATACAGGAACAGTTGGGCCAACTCATGAACGTTCTGCACGATCTCACGATAGAACTGGTTAGACATCATGAGTCCTACTCCCTTCAGATCATGGCTGAACAGGTAGTTATCCGTAATGGTGCCCTGACTCATGATGATGGCATCATTAGCTTTCACCATGCATTCCTTGGTGTCAATGCTATACTGTGCCTTGCCCTCGATACAAAAAGCCAACAAGATGCAGTTGATGCGACGAGGGTTATGCGGCCAAGGCATATTGGCCAGATCATCGATGAGCAACAGATCATCTCCGATATAACTGGGATTATTGAGCAATTGCTTGGTATGTGCGATGGTAACTTCTTGAAATTGAATTGAATTCATATATGATAGTTTAAGGATTTCTATTAAAACGCAAAAAGGTTCACCTTATTATATTTTCTTCTGTTTACCACCCTTTAAACGGAATGTTTTTTGTTTACCGTTGTATAAGATGGTGACCTGAGTATCTCTCTGGGCCTTTAAAACGAGGTCTTTCACATGGCCGTTCTTCCATGTCATGTTTACGACAATGCCACCACGGGCGCATAGACCCTCTACATGACCGTCTTTCCAGGCTGACGGCAGAGCAGGGAGCAGTTCGATACAGACAGAAGGGATATCTTGATCCTTCATGCTGTTCCACTCGATTTTACTCTGCATCAGCATCTCGCAGACACCTGCCACACCACCGAAGTTGCCATCAATCTGGAACGGTGGGTGGGCATCGAAGAGGTTAGGGTAGGTGCCCCCGGATTTCTTCTTGTCAGGTCCTTTGTATTTATCTGGCGACACGTAGGTCAGCAGTTTCTGGAAGATATGATAGGCATTATCACTATCGTGCAGACGGGCCCATAGGTTAATGCGCCAGCCGGTGCTCCATCCGGTGGTCTTGTCGCCTTTGATCTCTAACGATCGTTTGGCAGCAGCGGCCAACTCGGGTGTTTCCTGGGTCGTGATGTGACTACCTGGATACAGTCCGATCAGATGCGACTGGTGACGATGATGGAAGTCATAGTCATCCCAGTCGTAATACCACTCGTTGATATCACCCATCTTACCGATGGTGTAGGGGTGCAGGTGCTGCAGACGATCTTCGATCGTTGTTGCCAGCGCTTCATCTGTCTTTAGGATCTTGGCTGCCTGCAGGGTGTTGGCAAACAACTCTCGTAGGATGGCCAGATCTGCAGTGCCACCATAGCAGGTCATACCATGATAGCCCTTGTCGGTGACATATTCGTTCTCAGGTGAGGTGCTGGGGGCAGTGATCCATTCATCCGTGTTCTTGGGATTGCGGATCATCCATTCCAGCATAAACTCCGTGGCACCCTTCATCAGGGGATAGACGGTATGACGGAGATACTCTTCGTCGGGGTTATACTGATAATGTTCCCACAGGGTGTTCACCAGCCAGGCACCACCGAAATTCCAGTTGGCCCACTCGGGTTTCTCATTCTTCTCACCCACGGGGTTCGACATGGCCCATATATCACTGTTATGACTGGAGCACCAACCCTTATCAATGCCATAGTAATGTTTGGCGGTATGCCGACCGGTTTCTGAGAGTGCCTTCACGAAATCGTTCAGTGGCATCACCATCTCTGGCATATTGGCTACCTCTGCCGGCCAGTAGTTCTCTTCGAGGTTGATATTCACGGTGTAGTTGCCACGCCACGGAGAGCGCAGATGGGGTGTCCATAGTCCTTGCAGATTGGCAGGAACGCCAGGCGTCCTGCTGCTCGATATCAGCAGATAACGGCCATACTGCACGTAGAGTGCCTCCAGATAGGGGTTCGGCTGTTGCTTATCCGTATAGTCGAAGAGCTGTCTGTCGGTGGGTAAGATGTTTACCTTTGCTTGAGCAGCTGTCAGACGGAGCTTAAACCGTTTGAAGATCTTCTGGTAGTCGTTGACATGTCTTGTCAGCAACTCCTGATAACTGTAGTTCACCAGATGCCAGGCATCGTCGGCGACTTTCTCTATATAGGGAGCCCCTTCAGTTACGGGATGCTTGTCAAATCCGTTATAGCTGGTCTCGTTGACGATATAGATAATGGCTTCGTCAACGTTGATGAGCTGCAAGGTGGTGTCAGTCACCTCTATCTTTCCACCTTGGTTCTTTACAATGAAGTTAGAACAGTAGTGGATCGTATTTCTCGCATCGCCTAAGGCATGCCCCATCAATGTAATCTGACCGTTGATAGCCTTGATGCGGTGGGGAACCTGCGAGGTAACCGCCAACTCGCAGTTAATCGACTGCGGTTGACTGGCCGATAGCCGGATGGCGATCATCTTGTCGGGATGTGAGGCGAAGTACTCACGATAGAAACGGATACCATCGCGCTCATACTGTGTACAGGCCACCGCACTGTCAAGACTCAGTGAACGGTAGTAATTCACAGCTTTCCCCTTGGCATAGTCGATGATATGCATCGTGGCCAACGGCTGGTAATACTCCGAGTTGTGCCCTTGTACATGCAACTGCAGGGAGTCGGCTTTACGGTAATCCTCGTTGAACAGGGCCTTCCGGATCTCTGGTATCCATTTGTAAGCATCCCCTCCCTCCTGTCGGTCTACGGGTTGTCCGGTCCATAGGGTGATATCGTTTAGGTAGATGCTGTCATTGTCGGGTGATCCATAGATCAGTGCTCCCAATTTCCCGTTGCCTATGGGCAGTGACTCCTCGAAGAAAGTGGCCGGCTGCTGATACCACAGGCGGAGCGGTGTCTGGGCAAATGTTCCCATACAACAACAGATCATCAGGAGTAATAGTATTCTTTTCATAGGCATGGTAGAAAATAAAGGCGAACCATTATGGCCCGCCTTCGAAACGTTATGCGTCGATATTTGCGTAAGTAGCATTCTTCTCGATGAACTCTCTGCGTGGCTCCACATCATCACCCATCAGCATGGAGAAGATCTCATCGGCCTCAGCAGCGTTCTCGATCGTCACTTGTTTGAGCAGACGGGTCTTCGGATCCATGGTCGTCTCCCACAACTGGTCGGCGTTCATCTCACCCAAACCTTTGTAGCGCTGTGTATGCAGGGCCTTGTCATCGTCGTTGCCATTGACATATTTGTCGATGAAAGCCTGACGCTGCTGCTCGGTATAGCAATATTCGCTCACCTTCTTATAGGTGCACTTATAGAGTGGCGGGGTGGCGATGTAGAGGTGTCCCTCCTGGATCACCTTCGGCATGAAGCGGTAGAACAGGGTCATGATCAGCGTGTCGATATGTGAACCATCGACATCGGCATCGGTCATGATGATGATCTTGTCGTAACGCAACTTCTCGATATTGGCTTCCTTGTCGCCCTCGCCGTCAACACCGAAGCGCACACCGATACTCTGGATGATGTTCATCACCGACTCGGCCTCGAAGACACGATGCCACTGCACCTTCTCCACATTCAGGATCTTACCGCGCAGAGGCAGGATAGCCTGTGTATAACGGTCACGACCTTGCTTGGCAGAACCACCTGCGGAGTCTCCCTCCACGAGGAAGATCTCGCATTCCTTAGGGTCTCTGTTGGAACAGTCGGCCAACTTACCGGGCAGACCACCACCACTCATCGGGTTCTTTCGCTGAACACTCTCACGGGCCTTGCGGGCGGCGATACGTGCTGTAGCTGCCAATACCACCTTCTCGCAGATCATCTTAGCCTCTTTGGGGTGCTCCTCCAGGTAGTAGTTCAGTGCCTCGCCGACAGCCTGCTGTACGGCACCAGTCACCTCGCTGTTACCCAACTTCGTCTTGGTCTGTCCCTCAAACTGTGGCTCTGCCACCTTGATGCTGATCACAGAGGTGAGTCCTTCACGGAAGTCTTCACCCGTAATCTCTATCTTTGCTTTCTCTATATTCTTGGAGATGACAGGGTCGGCATCGGCATAAGCCTTCAGCGTACGTGTCAGGGCCATGCGGAAACCGGTCAGGTGGGTACCACCCTCGATGGTATTGATATTATTCACGTAAGAGTGGATATTCTCCGAATAGTCGGTATTGTACATGATAGCCACCTCGATGGGGATGCCCTGCTTCTCGGTCTTCAAGTAGATCACGTCATCGAACAGATGGGTGCGGTGACGGTCGATATACTTCACAAACTCCTTCAGTCCGTCCTTGGCGTGGAAAGTCTCCTGCTTGGTATGGCCTTCCTCATCCGGACGCAGGTCGGTAAGCACGATGGTGATGCCGGCATTCAGGTATGCCAACTCACGCATGCGCTTGGCGATGGTGTCGTAGTTGTATACCGTGGTGGTGAAGATGGTTGGATCGGGCCAGAACTGCTGACGGGTACCTCTCAGCTCTGTCTCACCCACCACCTTGACGGGGTAGAGGGGCTTTCCCTTCTCATATTCCTGCTGGTAGATCTTACCATCGCGGAATACTTGTGAGAGCATGTGCTTTGACAGGGCGTTCACACAACTCACACCCACGCCATGCAAACCACCGGAAACCTTATAGGATCCCTTATCGAACTTTCCACCGGCATGGAGGACGGTCATCACCACCTCGAGGGCCGACTTGTGCATCTTCTCGTGCTCATCCACAGGGATGCCACGGCCGTTATCTTGTACGGTTATACTGTTATCTTCGTTGATCGTTACCTCGATATGAGAACAATATCCAGCCATCGCCTCGTCGATCGAGTTGTCCACCGTTTCATTCACCAGGTGATGCAAACCCTTCTCACTGATATCGCCAATATACATTGCGGGACGTTTGCGTACTGCCTCCAGACCTTCCAACACCTGGATATTATGAGCTGAATAGTTGTTCTGGTTTTCTTGTATCTCTGCCATTTTATCTTTTATATATTATTTTCTTCCAAATAGGATGCAAAGTTACTAAAAATCGAGCGAAATACAAAAAGAAAACTTGTTTTTCTTTGCACATCCAAGAAGTGGTAACTTCGGCGGAGCCAAAGTTACGAAAATTTGAGTTAAATACAAAGTATTTAGTAGCTAAAAATCGTCAAAAATAATAGCGTAAGCCTACTTGCAGACCCATATGCTGAATGCCGTAAGTATCATTCTTATCCAATTCAAGTCCTTCGGGCTTTTTCATCGTCATGGTGAACATATTGATCTGCGGACCCAAAGCCAGCTGACGGGCTATTCGCCATTCCAATCCTATGCGCATCATCGCGGCAAAGCGACCTTCACTGTATGACAGTCCGCCATACGACTCCTTGTATCGCCCATAACCGAAGCCAAGGGCTACGTCATAGCGGCAGGTCTTTGAAATCTGAGGCGCTATTACAAAACTCGGTCCTATGTAATCTACACGCGTCTTGATACCTTCGTCAAACGATGTGTAGTTGTGCTTATAGTTAATGCCGAAGCCAAAGCCCGACTTCCATATGTGATCGTAGTCAAAAAGGATATCTATGCCAGCGCGTGACTTGTAGATGTGATTGTCCACCTGGTATTTGGAGGTCATCAGTGTCGGACCGAAACTCAGGCGGAAGATGTTTCTTGGCATCTGCTCTCGTATCTCTTCTGCCTTACGAACCAGCTTGGCATATTCCTTCATTTCGTATTCATATTGTTGTTTCGCCTCTCGGTATCTCATGTAGTCCTCGTATTCATCGGGCGGGAGAAGGTTTTCCAAGACGGAATATTCCTTCTTTTCTGGTTCTTCTTGCTTGATCATGGCAGACTCAGGAATCCTTAGCATGGTGCCCCATACGCGGTGGATCGTACTGCGGTGGTCGGGCCAGCGATGCTCGGTAATCTGCAATCCGTTTCCTCCTTTCTCTGCCGTGGCGTTGATGGCCAGCTGCAACACTCTGTCGAAGGTGCCTTTTACGGAAAAACCGTTGTCAACGACTTTTACTTTACCGATGGTCTGTGAACCAGCAGGGAGTGTGTCATGCGTATTAAAGAGATAGACGGAGTCGGGAGAAGTGGCCGGCCATTCGTTGGTCAACATATCGGTTACCACCTTAGGGGCGCATCCGGTAAGTAGTGTGGCTATGATAAACGTAGTAAACAGATGTTTTTTCATGATGAAAGTCCTTATTAAATAATATTATGAGTTGATTCAATATAATAAGCAAAGGTATATATTATTCTTCGTACAGCCAAATATTCAGACCGAAAACTATCTTTTGCTTATAAAGACACCCTTTTGCGTCATAGTAAGTATGATAATATGCGGCAGTTGTAGTCATTAGCAATGCAGTGCGCTATACTGGCGCACTGCATTGCGATGTATGGGCACTGTAGTGCGCCAGTATAGCGCACTCTTGTTTTTATATATAATTGCATGATCGTTGGTTATCATAGAAACAAAAAAGGCTGCTCCTTCTCAGAAGCAGTCTTAATGGATTCTATAAATAAAGTGAGCTGTTATCCCAGTTTCTTAATGTGTGCGCAAAGGCTTGACTTCAGGTTGGCAGCCTTGTTCTTGTGGATGATATTGGTCTTAGCCAACTTATCCAGCATCTTCTGCACTGCGGGGTACATCTTTACAGCCTCTTCCTTATCGGTGCAAGCGCGAAGTTTGCGAACTGCATTACGCATAGTCTTTGCGTAATATCTGTTGTGAAGTGTTCTTGTCTTTGTCTGACGAATTCTTTTCTCAGATGATTTGTGATTTGCCATTTTTTTAAATAATTAATTGTTAATAAATGAAGCTCCTGGGTCTTACTGTTAATGCCCTAAGCGGATTAAAGCGGCATCAGCCGCTCATGAAACCCTCCAGCATCTTTTCACCTTGTTCCTCAAGGTTAGCGCATCGCTGCGCGGATGGCGGATTCTTAGTAGTCCCTAGGAGAGTCGAACTCCTCTTTAGAGAATGAAAATCTCTCGTCCTAACCGATAGACGAAGGGACCATCGTGCAAAAATTGCGGTGCAAAGGTACTGCTTTTCATGCAAATACACAAATTTTTTTAGATATTTTTTCCTGATACGTCTTTTTTTGTTATCTTCGCAACATGTTACTGAAGACGAAAGCCATCGTACTGAAAACGCTCAAGTACAGTGAGAACAAGTATATCATCGATCTGCTGACAGAGGCCGAGGGACGTGTCTCTGTGGTGATCAACATCCCCAAGACCGCCAAGGGAAAACTGAAAAAACAGTATTTCCAGTTGATGACTCTGTTGGAGGTGGATCTCGACTATCGTCAAAAGGAGTCGTTGCAGCACTTGCGGGATGTGCGCATCACCTATCCTTATTTCTCTATCCCGGTGGATCCTTACAAGATGTCGATGACGCTGTTCCTGGCAGAGTTTATCTATCATAGTACGCGCGATGAGCGGCAGAACCCCAACCTCTTCGCTTATATCGAGAACAGCATGCGGTGGCTCGATGCCAGCGAGGAACATTTCTCCAACTTCCACTTGGTGTTTATGATGCGTCTGTCACGATTCATCGGTTTCTTCCCCAATGTGGACGACTATCATGAGGGTGACTACTTCGACATGCGTAATGCGAGTTTCTCCAGTATGGTGCCTCTCCACACCGACTTCCTCAATGCTGCCGACTCCTCGAAGATCCAACTGCTGATGCGTATGAACTACGACACGATGCACCTCTTTAAGATGAATCATGACGACCGTAACAGGATTATTGACGTGCTGATCACCTATTACCGTCTTCATGTGCCCTCTTTCCCAGAACTGCAGTCGCTGCCGGTGATGAAGCAGTTGTGGAAGTAGCATGGGCTCATCACTGAATTCAACGGGGGATACTTAGAAAAAGCTGAGGTAGAAGAACGCAGAAAACAACAATAGCCCCAAACTCTTTAATTAAAACGAGAATGATAACTGGCAGGGACAGGCACCCCTATGGGAAGAGCCTGTCCCTGAGTGAAAAGAGTCCCTCTCCCCGCGCCTGTGGGGAGAGGTTAGGTGAGGGGATGGTAATGTCAATAAGGTAGAAGGAGAGGTAGAAGGACTTTTTGAGATAGAGATTTGATTTATAAGTATATAAGGGTATTTGCGTAGAAGGAAAACGTCATCGCAAAAAAACGGGATATAAAATTATCCCGATGAATGAGGTTATCGCGTTAAAACGAATCATTTCAGTCCCGCTTTGATCTTGTATTCCATCTCCTTTATCGGCAAAATAAATCACTGATTATGCTGCAAAGATAATGATTTTTGCCGATATCGGCAAGTTTTAGAGATGTAATTGTTTATGGGGATCATCTCGGCTCCATCCTACTTTGATGATTTTATATATGATTCTACTATTCAGTTTACTTGCGGATAGCATATCCGCCATAATAACATCGGGATTCCCGATGAACAGAGAAATAGTGGAAAGGCCTACATAGTAAAGGTGAAATAAACCCAGTCTGATGTACAATAATTTTGGCAACTATATAGAATTAGACCCCAATAAATAGGAAATGCAGTCAGTAATGGCTGCATTTATCTTTCTATAATGGAATAAACAATACTATCAGCTCTTTGTGGGTTTTCAATATATTCAAGTAATTCCAAAGTAGACTCTGAAAAATCAAACCAATAGTAATCAAATATAGTCCCATTTTTATCTGACCACATAGTTATACTATCTATAGCCTCTTCAAATAGTTTATCACGCAATATTGGAAAATCACTATAATTTAGCCCATTATCGTTTTTCTTCCTAACATAATATCCCATAATCTTGCACCCAACACCTTCAAGTTGTATTGGGGCATTTTCTTGTTTCATTGCTATGAATGCACGAAGTCCATCATCTGTTTTTTGCTTTTCCTCATAATAAACGAATGAAAGTTGTTTATCACTCTCATTATACCATTCACTTTCTATTACCCTTTTTGTGGGAAATTCATTAAATGTCAATGTTTCCATAGTGCAAAAGTAGCATTATTATATCAAACAAACTATTTATATTAGAAATGATTAACAGTTATGATTAATTTTGATGAAGCGATTAGTATTATTAGAAGAAATGGTGGTTTCAAACCAAATAGAAAAGACACATCTTATTATAGAACTTACACTGTAGAAGGGAATAGACCCGTTCCGGCGGATATGTCATCCGCCGGTAATGAATATCAGGATTTAGATAAAATAGGCTGCGCTCGGCAATTTGAAAGTGAACTTTCATTGCACTCACTTGCACTATTTTTGTGATCCGC
>OCTW013406922.1_pt1 | contig 21415 bp, 15 predicted proteins | sample 1539671 | NCBI WGS metagenome assembly OCTW01 (sample SAMN02144230, study PRJEB22623) | gut metagenome | biome: sheep rumen | host: Ovis aries | place: New Zealand
ATTTGAATATCTATTCCAATATCACTTGCACCTGTTTCCGAAAATTGCCAAATCTTCATCTTATTTACAAAATCCGTATTAGAAATAACCTTATCCTGGTTAGTTTCTGTATACCAATAATTTGGAACTGAAGTTTCCTCTGTATAATATGAAAGCCAAAAATCTGAGTCTACATCTGAAAGATATTTATTTGCATATTGTGCATTACTATAAACAAAAGCATTTAAGCCAGCATTTTTGAATCCATTTAAAAGGTTTTGAGCAATTCTAGATCTATTTGCTAAAGCATCTTTAGTATCTGCTCTTCCACTTCCATCATGATATTCCATATCTATTACAACTGGAAGTAAACAGTTTTCCTTAGCATGTTCTGATATAAAATTTTGCATGAATTCTATTTCTTCATTTACTTCTTCTTCATTTAAAGCTTCATCTATATAATAGAATCCATAAGGTATTCCAAGATATTCACAAGCATTTATATACATATCTGCATTTTGATCTATGTACATATTTCCGTCTTGCCCATAGCCTCTTCCTCCTGCACGAATATATACATAATTAAAATTATTCTCTATTAAAAATAGTTCATAGTCATTTTCGGTTTTAAATTGTTCATAAATAACATTAAATTTTGAAACATCACTCATTAGTGTGTTTTCATCACTATCATTAAATACAAAATATTTTACATCCTTCTCATTTATATATCCCATTTGATTATTGTAATCTACATAATACCAGGTTATACCATTTCTATCTGTAGTTTTATCAAATATATACACATTTTTTCCTTTTTCTAAAGTAGAAATTAGTTCTTTTTCATTTGGTTCTTTGTAAAATTGTGTATTGTCATTTATAGTAATTCCGTGTATTGTAGATGTAGTATCTATCTCTTTTTTGTTATGATTTACTAATAAAATGATAATTAATATTAAAATTATGATAAATGCAATTAATGATATTGTACACATCTTTTTATTTTTATTGTAAAATTCTTTACATCTTTTTACTTTATCTGATATATTTGTATTTCCATATCCTTTTATAAAATTGTTTGCCATCATTTACTCCTATTTAATTGGTTTCTTTACAACGACTTTTCATTCTTTTTCTCTATTTTTGTCAAACTTAATTGTCCCTTTATAATGTTTCTGTCAAATTTGAGCAACCTGAAATGCTATTATTTAAATCTGCTTTAAAAATCCCTAATTATTCACTCTTTAATGCTAATACAGGATCTTCTTTTGCAGCTTTCCTTGAAGGCAAAATTCCTCCAAATAATGTTAAGATTATACTTAAAAAAATCAAAATAATTCCTGATGTTGGTGGTAATACTGCTCTAATATTTACACCATTAGCAAGTGATGCGATAATATGATTTATAGGAATTAGTAATAATAAAGTAATACCTATTCCAATAACTCCAGAAAGAGTGCCTATGATAAATGTTTCAGCATTGAAAACTTGTGAAACATTATGTTTTGATGCTCCAATAGCTCTTAAAATTCCAATTTCTTTTCTTCTCTCTAATACACTGATATATGTGATAACACCAATCATAATAGAAGATACAATTAAAGATATTCCAGTAAATGCAATAAGTACATAACTTACTGTATTGATAATATTTGTTACAGAACTCATCAAATTTCCAACCATATCTGTGTATGAAATTACTTTATCATCATTTCCATTTTCTCTCATATTGTCATTGTATGAATCTAATAAATTTGTAATTGCTTTATTCCCCTCAAAATCTTTTGGGTAAATATTAATACCAGCTGGTTCATTAAAATCAGCATAATTTAGCTTTTTTAGATTGTTATCATAACTTTCATTACCTTTGCTCATAAGTGAAGCAAAAAGCTCTGATAGTTCCTCCTCATCCATTTTCATTTTAAAAGCATTAGCAAAAGCACTTGTGTCAATACTTATTGCATTTGCCATTGATTTACTAAGCTTATTAATGCTTGATTTCATTTCTTTTTCAAGGCTTTTACTCATTGTTGTCATAACAGATTGCATATATTTTTCAATAATTTTTGAAATTTGTTTATCTAAATTCTGAGATTTAATTATTTCTGAAACATTATTAGTAATAATTTTTTTTGCTTGTTCTGATTCAAGATATTCCATAAAATATTTATCTACCTCTGTAATATCTCCTAGTCCATTATTACTAGCATATTCTTGAAAATCTTTTAAAATAGTTTGCATAATTTCATTCATTTGTTCTTTAGTAATAGTTAAACTCCCATTTTTTTTAATTATTTTTTCAATTTCCTTGTTTAACAATTCAGTTGTTTCTTTTGATTGCAAATATTCAGTTAAAGCTTTATTTAACTGGTTTAAACTAGCATCTGGTGTATTTTTTAAATATGTTTCATATCCTTTTAAAATCTCATTCATTAATTTTTTAATACTTTCTTGCGGTATAGAAAATTCAATTTTGCTTAAAATTTTATTTAAATCAATTTCAGGTAATGAATTTTGTGTTGCTATATTATTTAGATTACTAAAATCAACTTTTATTTTTGACTGATCTATTTTAAATGCTGATTTTAATGCATTTGTATCTATTTCAAATAATGAATTCATATCAAAAGAATTATCTTTCTCATTATCATCAAATCTTTTTCCAGTAAATACATTAATTTCTGGTCGTTCTAGCTGATCTTTTACAATTTTACTATTAGTTGAATTTTCGATTATATGGTTTGTTAATGATGAAGGATAGTTTATTCCAGGTTTTAGCATCGTGCCTGTTGCTCCTTCTTTGGGTTGTACAATTCCAACAATTTTTATATCTTCACCGTTTTCCACAATTTTTTTCATATATTTTGTATTATCTGTTTTATCTCTCCATATTTTGTATTCTTTGTCATATTCATAACAATCACTATTATTTACTAATTTAAATGTTTTTCCAAGAATATCTTCATAAGAATAAGATCCCATATCAGTAGGTGGTTCTACTCTTTCTTCATTTGAAAACTTATTAACCATATTATCAAGTTCACTAAAATCCCTTAATCCTAATGTATATAGCAAGAAGTCACTAATATTTCCATCTGATGTTAATACTAAAACACATTCATTGTAATTAGTAGTCCATCTTCCAGCTTTTATATCATATTGATTCTCAAATAAATTTGTATTTGTTGGCATTTGAAAAAATACATCTGTACTCATCATACTAGATATTAAGCTATTCATGCTTGAACCTGATCCCATTCCCAATCCTTCAAATGAAACATCAGGATTCAATTGTCTTAATTTTTCAGTGTCCGAATTATATATTTTGGGTGAAACATTGTATGTGTATTCAATTGCTTTTGCATAGTTATCAATATGGCTTTCCCCACTTTCTAAATATTTCTTAAATGAAACTAAATCATTAGAGCCTATTGTGGAAAACATATTACTTAGGTTTTTTGTGACATTTATTTTCCCATTTTCTTGATTTTCACTTGTATCATTTCTTGCACTCATTAACAGTGAAGTCATATCAATTCCTGTACTTTGTATTTGTAATGGGTATTCTGACAAAGTATCTTCTTCAACTGATTTAATATAAGTATTAACTCCATTTGATAATGATAAAATAAGAGCTATTCCAATAATACCAATTGATCCAGCAAAAGAAGTTAAAAATGTTCTTCCTTTTTTAGTTTTTAAATTATTGAAGCTAAGTGATAAAGCAGTTAAGAATGACATTGTTGTTTTTCCCATGTTTTTATGTTCTGCTTTTTTATTTTTTTCATTATCTATTTTATAAGGATTGCTATCAGAGCGTATTTTTCCGTCTCTTAAATTCACAATACGAGTTGCATAGGTTTTTGCTAATTCTGGATTATGTGTTACCATTACTACCAAACGGTCTTTTGCAACTTCTTTTAATAATTCCATTACTTGAACACTTGTATCACTATCTAAAGCTCCTGTTGGTTCATCAGCAAGTATAACATCTGGGTTATTTACTAAAGCTCTTGCAATAGCAACTCTTTGCATTTGTCCTCCTGATAGTTGGCTAGGTTTTTTATGTGCCTGCTCTTTAAGTCCTACTTGTTCAAGTGCTTTTAATGCTTTTTGTTTTCTTTTGCTTTTGACTATGCCTGAAATAGTTAATGCAAGTTCAACATTTGATAAAATTGTTTGGTGTGGTATCAAATTATAACTTTGAAACACAAATCCAATTGTATGGTTACGGTAAGAATCCCAGTCTCTATCTTTGTATTTCTTGGTTGAAATTCCATTTATTATTAAATCTCCTGTATCATAATGGTCTAAACCTCCAATAATGTTTAGAAGAGTTGTTTTCCCAGATCCACTAGGGCCAAGAATAGCAACAAATTCACTATCTCCTAAATTTAAACTTACATTATCTAAAGCCTTTTGTATTAAATTTCCTGTTTTATATTTTTTGCAAATATTTTTTATTTGTAACATATTTTATCTCCTTTTACACCTTTGAAAGAAGAACCGTCCACAAATGAAATTATAATTCAAATTGTGCATTATATAAGTCTGCATAAACACCATTTTTAGACATGAGTTCATCATGATTTCCTTGTTCTATAATATTTCCATCTTTCATTACCAAAATTAAATCTGCATTTTTTATTGTTGATAATCTATGTGCTATAATAAATGATGTTTTTCCTTCTGTTAATTTATCCATTGCTTTTTGGACTAATTCTTCTGTTCTTGTATCAACATTTGAAGTAGCCTCATCTAGTATTAAAAATGGTGCATTTTGTAGCATTCCTCTTGCAATTGTAAGTAATTGTTTTTGACCAGCAGAAACAGTATCATTTTCTGAAAGCATTGAATCATAGCCACCTGGTAATGTCTTGATAAAATGATGTAATCCAACGATTTTACATACTTCTTCTACCTGTTCTTGTGTAGCATTTGTATTATATATTAAATTTTCTTTTATTGTGCCTTCAAAAAGCCAAGTGTCTTGTAATACCATTGTAAATAAATCATGTATATTTTCACGAGTTAATTCTTTTGTAGATATATCATCTATTTTTATATCTCCTGAATCTATATCATAAAATTTCATAAGTAAATTTACCATTGTAGTTTTTCCTGCACCTGTTGGTCCAACAATTGCCACCTTTTGCCCTGGATGTGCTATTGCACTAAAATTCTTTATTGTAGGATTTGGATTATTGTCATATTGGAATACAATATTATCAAATTCAATTTTCCCTTTAACTTTTTCTTTATCTAATTTTTTAGTTATATTTTCTTGACTACTCATTTCTTTTGCATCTACAAATTCAAAAACTCTTTCACTAGCAGCTGCAGTTGATTGAAGTGATGTCATGCTTTGTGCAATCTGTGATAATGGATTTGTAAATAATCTAACATATGTAATAAATGCAACAATTACACCAAAAGATATAACATTATTCATTGTAAGTAATGCGCCAACTATACAAACTGCAACATAACCAAGGTTTCCTATAAATTGCATCATAGGTTGCATTAATCCTGATAAAAATTGGCTTTTTCTATTTGCATCATATACTTTTTTATTTAGTTCAGCAAATTTACTATTTGCAGACTTTTGACCATTATATACTTTTACAATATTTAATGCTGAATATACTTCTTCTATATGTCCATTTAATTTTCCTAATTCTTCTTGTCTTGCAACAAAGTATTTTTGTGATCTTCCCAATATTAAAAACATAAATATAAATCCTATTACACTAGAACCTATAGCAGTTAATGCCATTATCCAATTTGTATAAAACATCATGATTATTGAACCTAAAAATAATGTTATACTACTTACAAATGTTCCTAGTGATTGATTCATTGTTTGAGCAATTGTATCAACATCATTTGTAACTCTTGATAAAATATCTCCAATTGGATGTAAGTCAAAATATCTAAGTGGTAATTTATTTATCTTTTTCGAAATTCTACTTCTTAAATTTTGAGCAAATTTATTTGCAATTATTGTCATTATAATGCCTTGAATAAAGTTAAATAATGCACTTGCAATATACATACATGCTAAAATTAATGCAATATGTTTTATTTTTGATAAATTCATATTTCCCATTAATCCTGTTGAAATTTCATCTGTTAAACTTGATAGCCTATTTGGTGCTATAATTGATAGTACAGAACCTGCAACCGCAAGGATAAGCGCAATTATAATAAACATTTTATATGTTTTTAATTCTGAAATCAGTCTCCTAACTGCACCTTTAAAGTCTTTTGCTTTTTCACCAGGAACACCTGGTCCTCTACCCATTGGTCCTCTTCTTGGAGGTCTTGATTCGTTATTACTCATTATTAATCTTTTTCCTTTCTTGAGGCATTTTACTGAAAAAAGAATTAAATTTTGGCAAGGAAAATTTAATTTAAAAAGCAAGGGCGCATACTCTTTGTATGTAACCGCGTTTTAAATAAAATTTGACATAGTCAAAATTGTAATTATTTTTCAGCATCTAATTCCTCCTTTGTTAATTGTGATAAAGCAATCTGTTTATATACATCACATTTCTGTAGTAATTCTTTGTGTTTTCCAATTCCAACAATTTTTCCCTCATCTAAAACCACAATTTTATCTGCATTCATAATTGTACCAATTCTTTGGGCAACTATTAATATTGTGGCATTTTTAGTATAATCTTTTAATGCTTTTCTTAATATACTATCTGTTTTATAATCTAAAGCTGAAAATGTATCATCAAAAATATAAATTTCTGGATCTCTTGCAATTGCTCTTGCTATTGATAATCTTTGCTTTTGACCTCCAGATACATTTGTTCCGCCTTCAGCCATATCTGTATTATATCCATCTTCCATTTTTTCTACAAATTCTTTTGCTTGAGCTACTTCTATAGCTTTTTTTATCTTTTCTTCTGATATTTTACCTTTTCCATTATCACCATAAGAAATATTATTTGCAACAGTGTCATTGAAAATAACAGCTTTTTGAGAAACATATCCTAATTTTGTATGTAAAAATTCTTGTTTATATTCTTTTATATTTATTCCATCAACTAAAACTTCTCCAGAAGTAGCATCATAAAATCTAGAAACTAGATTAATCAAAGTAGATTTTCCACTACCTGTTGACCCAATAAAAGCAACTGTTTCTCCTTTGTTAGCTTTAAATGAAATATTTTCTAAAACATAGTCATCTGCATCTGGATATTTGAAACTTACATTTTTAAATTCTACTTCACCTTTTATGTTGTTTGTATCTTTGTCTATTTTTCCATCTTTAATTGTTATGTCTGTATCTAATACTTCATTTATACGCTTTGCAGAAACTTGAGCTCTTGGGTACATCATAAAAATCATAGCAAGCATCAAAAATGCCATGATAACTTGCATAGCATAAGAACTAAATACAACCATATTTCCAAATAAAGTTATTTTTTCTGCAAAATTAGCATCATTTATCAAATGGGCTCCAACATAGTAAATAGAAAGTGTCAAAAAATACATTACCAAATACATAACTGGTGAAAGAAGAGCAAAAGCTTTTTGGTTAAACATTTGTTGATTTGTTAAATCTTTATTTGCTTTTTCAAATTTATTTTCTTGATATTCTTCTGCATTAAAAGCTCTAACTACTCTAATTCCTGTAAGATTTTCACGAGTTACCCCATTTAATTTATCTGTCAATTTTTGTACAATTTTAAATTTTGGAACAACGACAAACATAATGGCAATAATAACTGCCATAAGTATTAATACTCCTACACCTGTAATCGCACTCCATTGCCAACTCTTGTTTAATATCTTTGTTACTGCCCATACAGCAGTTATAGGAGCTTTTATTGCCATTTGTAACCCCATTGCAACAAGCATCTGTATTTGTGTTATATCATTTGTAGTTCTTGTAATTAAACTACTTGTAGAAAATCTTTTAACTTCATTCATTGCCAAATTTTCAACTTTTGTAAATAATTTTTTTCTAATTTTCATAGATAAAGTTGCAGCTAAATTTGCAACTAAATATCCAACAATAATTGCTGATACCAAACTTCCAAATGCACAGGCCATCATATAGCCTCCATTTGCTAATATGTCACTCATTTGACTTCCTTCTGTTTGAACTAAAACAGTTATTTCTGACATATAATCTGGCATTTTTAGTTCTAGCCAAACTTGAAGTACAATTAATATAATACAAATTAACATTACAGCTATGTCTTTTTTTCCAAAATTTTTAAATAATTTAAACATATAAAATTCCTTTCGTTTTGATTATCTTTTATTATATTTTATTTAAAATAAAATGACAATAAAAATAATAAAAAAGTTGTATAAGGATTAGCCTTATACAACTCTTCCATTAATTAATCTTCTATTTGAATATATTTCTTTTCTGGTATTTCTTGTTTTTCTTCTTTTTTAGGTACTTCTATTCTTAATGTTCCATTTTTAAATGAAGCCTTTATATCTTCATTTTCAATGTCTTCTCCTATATAGAAGCTTCTAGAGCAAGATCCAACATATCTTTCTTTACGAACAAATTTGCCTTTTTCTTTTTCTTCTTTGTTTGTATCAACATTAGCAGAAACTACTAAATATCCATCATCTATTTCTATTTTTATATTGTCTTTTTCATATCCAGGTAAGTCCATATCTATTTCATATTTGTCACCCTTTTCTTTAATATCTGTTTTCATGATCTCACCTTCTGTGTTTGAGAAGAATGGATTTCTAAACATGTCACCCCAAATATCAAAATCATCTTTTTTTCTAGGTATCATCATCATAATAATCAACTTCCTTTCTTATTTTTTTGATACCATTTTGTGGTATTTTTATTTTTTACAATTATAGTATATCACTTTTTTTAGCAATGTCAATATGTGAGTGCCAAAATTTACAAAACATTCACATTTCTTTTGTTTTCTTACTCTCTCAAGCCTTTTTAGAAGAAAAAAATAGCAAAATTAATTGCTATTTTTATTCCACTCTTGATAATTTGGATCTCCTCTGTGATCAGTTAAAATATTTTTTTCATTTAAATATTTTCCTAAATATTTAGTTACTTTTATTGCTCCATTATAATTTAAGTGATCTCCCTTATCTCTGGAATCTTCATTCCAATTTATATTAATTTCATTGTTTTTTAGATTTAAATCTATAAATTCAATACCTAGGCTGTCTGCTAATGCCTGTACTCCATTATGTTTTTCATAAGTCCAATTTTTTGAACTTGGTGCACTGTAGAAAACTAATTTTGCTCCATTTTTTTCACAATACTTCTTCATTATTTTTATGTATAATTTATTTGACCTTGGAATTTTATGTTCATTTTTAGTTCTTCTCATATATTTTCGTGGTTTTGATGATTTTATAATATCACTATAATAATATCCTTTACTATCTTGTATTGTTGTATAATCCACTTTACCAAAAAAATCGTTTTTTGTAAGAGTTTTCCATCTATCATGGTATTTAAAAATTGGCAAAATATTATCAGAAACCTCATATAATGGATACATTATTGATCTTCTTCTATATATTGTATTTGTCTCTAACATAACTATTTTTGGTTTTTGAGTTTTAAAAGTTTTATATATAAAACTCAATGACCTACTTAATGGCTGTTTTGGATTTCCACAGACATATGATGTAATTCCATATTCATTCCATATCTCACGAGGTACATAAGATGAATAGGATTCACTATCACCAACAACCAAAACATCTATTGTATTTTCTGGTTCTGCTAAAATCCCATTTGCTAATTCATCTTCCATTCCTGCTTCTTTTGAATTATTTTTTGGAACTACTATATGTGAAAGTATTATTAATATTATTAAAAATATTGTACAAAATATAGTGCTTTTAAGTATTATTTTTTTCACCTTAGTTTATTCCTCCTTCTTATTTAAAAACCTGCATACATTGGATCAACTGGAATATAATTCATACCATAAGCGCCTAATATTATCACTACAAATATAATTGCATAATATATTAACCATCTTATTACAATCTTTTGTCCAAAAACCCATTTTTTTATATTTACATTTTTTTCTTTTAAAATACTTATTATATATACAAAAATTATTCCTATTCCAACTATAATAAAATCTTTTAAATCCATACCATTTTTATCTAATATGGCTCCTGTTGAAATTCCATTAAAACTAAACTGAGTAAAGATTCTATTTAACATGGCAAACCCATCTTTTACTGTTTTAGCTTCAAAAAATAATTCCCCAATAAATACTAAAATTGTTGTTCTTATTATTTGCAATGTTTTATATATCCAATTTTCCTTTTTTATATGTAATTTTTCATTTACAATATTTACTAAAGGTTCAATTATATTACCTGTCAAAATTAATACAAAATGGTACATTCCAAAAAAGATAAAAGACCATGCTGCTCCATGCCAAAGCCCATTGCAAAACCATACACAAAATAATGCAATACTGCTTGATATAAGTGGCCCATAATGTTTTCCTAATTTTTTCCTTGCTTTAGTAGTAAGTTTTTTTAATGGCTCTGAAAGTGACAATGGATAAAAAACATAATCTCTGAAAAACGCTCCAAGTGTGATATGCCACCTTGTCCAAAATTCTGATATTGTTTTTGAGAAAAATGGTTGCCTGAAATTTTCGGGCATCTTTATTCCAAATATTTCTCCACTTCCTATTACAATATCCATAACACCTGAAAAGTCCATATATAATTGAACTGTATATAATATAACTCCAATAGCTACAATTCCACCATCAAATTCTGAATATTTTTCAAATATTGTTTGTACAAATATATTTAATCTATCAGCAATAACAATCTTTTTAATAATTCCATATCCTATACGTAATAACCCAGATTTTAAATTTTGATAAGTAACTTTTTTTCCTTCCCATAATTGCATAGCTGTATCTGAATATCTACATATTGGGCCTTCCATTATTTGTGGAAAAAATGTCATAAATAATGCAAGTCTTCCCAAATTTCTATCTGCTTGTATTTTTTCGTGATATACATCTGTAATATATGAAATAGCTTGTAATGTGTAAAAAGATATTCCTATTGGCATCATATATTTGGTTATACTAAATGAAATTGGAATCTTTATCATCGCAAATAATGCATTTAGATTTTCTAAAGCAAAACCTGAATATTTTAGTACAAGCAATATTCCAAGGTGAATTAATACACCCAATAATAAAACTTTTCTTTGCTTTTTTAAATATTCTGCTCTTATTGCTTTTTTGCTTTCTTTTTCCGCTTCTTTTAATAATTTATTTCTTTCTTCTTGTATACTTTTAAGCCATAATCCAAAGTGATGAATTGAAAATGTTGAAAATATTATAAAAATAATTAATTTTTTGCTTATACACCAGAAAAATATATAGCTTGCGATTAATAATACTTTCCAACGGTGTTTTTGTGGCATTAAATTATATATTAGTATAGTTAATGGTAAAAATAATACAAGATATGTTGCATCACTATAACTCATTTTACTCAAACCTTTCTCTTTTTGTTATATATTATCCTTCTTCTTGTAATCTAGTTATTAGTTTCCACATAGATTCTACAGAATTAAAGTTTTCAGGTATAATTTCAACTGTTGGAATTGTGATATCAAATTCATCCTCCAATTCTGCAACTAATGATATAATTGAAAGTGAATCTAAATAATGATCATCTATTAGTGTTTTGCAATTTTTATAATCTACTCCATCTTCTATTTCTTCTAAAATTTCTATTAATCTATCCATTTTTAATCTCTTTCCTTTCTATATTTTTATTTTCATTACACATATTTAATTCATATGTTTCTATCGAATTTCTGACTAATTCTATTTTATCTCCTTTTATTAATGCTACTTTAGGTAAATCCCTACTCAAGAAAAGTGCAATACATTCTGTCATGCAATATGCTCCTGTGTTTTTAAATATAAAAACATCTCCTAATTGTAAATTACTTACTGGTAATTGTTTTACTAAAATATCATTGACTGTACACAAAGACCCCATCAAGTTCCATTTTTTTATATCCTCTTTTTGGCGTTTTGGATATATATCATAATATGGAAATTTCATTGCCATAACCTGTCCAAAATAAACTAATTGATTTATTCCTCCATCTAATATTGCGTAATTCTCGTCTTTATTTGTTTTTTTATCAACAACTTTTGTTAAATAACTACCACAAGAAGCAGATATGCTCCTTCCAAGTTCTAAAATTATTTTTCCATCATATTTTAAATTTTCAAACATTTTAGAAATTTCTTCTAAATATGTAACTTCATCAAATTCATGACCATCAAAATAATTAACAGCAAATCCTCCGCCATATTCTAATTCTTCTACATTAAACTCATAGTTTGTTTTTAATTGGTTTATAAAATTGTCCAAATAATCCAATTCTCTAAAAATCTTTTTTGTTGATTTTTTTTGAGTTCCTGAAAAATACTGTATTCCAACAAAATTTAATTTTCTATATTTATCTCTATTTTTTATAATATTTTCGATGTCTTCTTCATTTACTCCAAATTGGTTTCCACTAGTAAGTCTTAATAAAATGTTTAATTTAATATTGTATTTTTTTGACAATTCATCCAATAATTCTAATTGTTCTAAAGACTCAATTGTATATCTTCCAATCTTTGGACTGTTTACAATCATATTCTCTATTTCAGAAGGTGTTTTATATACACCAGAAATTACAATCTTTTCTTGAGGCACATTTTGTTCATGACAAATTTTATATTCCCCAGGAGAACATACCTCAAGTCTTTCTATATCATCACTTAGTTCATTTACAATAAAAGTATTTGCCTTAACTGCATAACATAATTTTATTTTATCTGATAAATGTTCTTTTAAATATTTTATTCTTTGCTTTAGTATATTAATATCAAAGACATATATTGGTGTATCATATTTTTCAATTATATTTTTTATCATAAAATCTTCCAAAACTTTTCCTCCTATAGTTTATTTTTTTATATTTTTTAATAATGCCATTCTATCAATTTTTCCATTTTTAGTCAACTCAAATTTCTCTATTTGTGTAATTTTATTTGGAATCATAAATATAGGTAAATTGTTTTTTAGATAATCATGAACTTGTTTTTTATCTATTTTTCCCACATAAAATCCGTATAGTTTTTCTTTTTCTTGATTGAATATGCAGCAACTTCTCTCTACTTCTGGTATTTTTTCCATTGCTCTTTCTATCTCTTCTAATTCTATCCTATGTCCCATAAATTTTATTTGAAAATCTTTTCTTCCTAAAAAATGTAAATCATTATTTTCATCATATTCACCTAAATCACCAGTCTTGTATATTATATCAATATAATTAGGATTTAATGGATTTTGTATGAAACTTTTTGACGTTTGTTCTTCATTATTATAATAACCAAGCGCTAAACATGTACCTTTAACACATATTTCTCCAGTTTTTCCTGTATCTTTTATTAATTCATTTTTGTCGTTTAATAAAAATACTTCTTCATTTGGAAAATGTTTTCCAATTGGGATTGATTTTACATAATTCAAGCTTTTATCCACAATATGATATGTACAATTACATGTTATTTCTGTTGGGCCATATAAATTTACAAACATTGCATTTGGTAAGTGTTCAATCCATTGTTTAATGTGCTTAATTGGCATAACTTCACCACTAAACAGAATTTTATTTACAGATTTTGGAGTTTTGTAGTCTAATCCATGGAATGTTGTAATTAGACATAATGCCGAAACTGCCCAAATTAAAGTTGTAACTTTATTTTCACATATAAAATCAAGTAACTTTACTGGTAACGAAAATAATCTTTTAGGTATTATGACTAATGTTGCACCCTTACTAATACTAGAATATATGTCTTTTACAGATACATCAAAATCAAATGGTGCTTGATTTCCAATTATATCATTTTCATTTATATTGAAAATATTAGTAAAATTATCTATAAAGTCTATTACTGATCTGTTTCCTACCACTACTCCTTTTGGAATACCAGTTGATCCAGATGTAAAATTTGCATATAATGGATCAACATCTAAAATTTCTTGTCTTATCAAATTTAATTTAGTCTGATTAATATCTGTATTTTTCAAATCTTCTTCTAATAAAATATAGTCTTTGTTTACTAATTTTGTTGCTAATTCTGAATGCTCTTGATCTGTAACGATATATTTTGCATTTAAAGTGTTTATAATATTTTTTAATCTCGTTTCTGGTAAACTAGGATTTAGTAAGCAATAAAAACAGCCAGCATATACAATTCCAAAAAATGTTGACAAAGTTTCTTTTCCTTTTTCCATTAATACTGGAACTGGATTTCCTTTATCAATTTTTTTCAAAATTCCAGATCCTATTTTCTTACTATTTTCGACTAACTCTTTATATGTATATCTTCCTGTTTCATCTATTACAGCAACCTTAGAATTATGCTTTTTTTCTGAATTTTCTAAATACTCTAATATAGTTTTCATTTTTTTACCCTTTTCCTTTTTTATTTTAAAATAATATCATCTAAATATTAGACGATGTTGTTTGTAATTTGGTTCCAATTTTTTTTATTTTTTTAAAATATCTTTAACTACTTCACCAGCAATAATTAATCCTGCAACAGATGGTACAAATGATATACTTCCAGGAACTTGATTTTTAATAGAACACTTTCTCTTTGTACCAGGTGGACAAATGCAATTAGTTTTGCAACTTGATTCACTTCTATTATCAGGGACAATTGGTTCTTCTTTAGAATAAACCACCTTTAAATCTTTTATTCCTCTTGCCCTCAATTCTTTTCTCATAACTTTAGCAAGCGGACAAACACTAGTCTTATATATATCTGTAACTTCAAATTTTGTAGGATCTAATTTATTTCCTGTTCCCATACACGAAATAATTGGTATATCTAATTTTTTAGCCCTCATAATTAATTCTATCTTAGCAGTAACAGTATCTACACTATCAACTATATAATCAATGGTTTTATCTAATATCTCATCACTATCTGGCATAAAAAATTCTTGTCTTATCTCTACATTTGCATCTGGATTAATATCTAAGATCCTTTGTTTTGCAACTTCTACTTTAGGCTTTCCAATTGTGCTTTTAGTAGCTATGATTTGTCTATTTAAATTAGTTAAACAAATTTTATCATCATCTACTAAAAGAAAATTTTCCACTCCAGCTCTTACCAACCCCTCTACTACAAAAGAGCCTACTCCTCCTATTCCAAAAATTGCAACTTTAGAATTATGTATTTTTTCTACACCATCTTTTCCTATTATCAATTCTGTCCTTGAAAACTGATTTAACATTTTTACTTCCTTTCTTTTTTCTCAACTGATGTCCACTGATAATCAAAATTTATGATTTTTCCAATAATGCTCATATTTTTCTTTTGCAGTGTCTGGATTAAATTCACTCCTAAAATCTTTTATCGGTGCAAACTCCTCATTAGGATTTACTCGCAAAAGCAACATGTCATCAAAATATTTAAACCCATCAAATATAAAATTTTCATATTTAAAAGTATTTGGACTATCTGGTACTTGTTTCATCCCCTCTTCATTTACAAATGCATTTTTTTTGTATGAACGATGATATGGTAGTTTTACATCTTTTATTTTAATTATTGCATCAATTGACATTAAATGTGAAATGATATTTGAATCTCTGTATTTATACATTCCATTATCAAATTTTGAATTTGATAATTCTAAATCTATTTCATCATAATCTAAAATTGCTGGTTTCCCATCTTTCTTGCAAAATACAGCATTCTTTTCAAGCGGATCTTGTTTAAAAATTGATTTTGACGCTATTTTTTGATCTTTAGCAATTGTCAACCCTAAAAATAATGGATCAGCATTTTTTAATAAAACATTATCAATGCCTCCAAACGAAACCCATTGTATGCCTTTGCTTTGCATATCTTTTATAATATTATGTTTGCTCATAGAATTAAATACATTTCCATTTCCATTTGATGCAGTTTTAATTAAATATGTTTCTTGTAGGATTAGTTTACCATCTACATCAATTAGTGGCAATTTTCCTTGTATAAAAAATTTCACATTTTCTCTCGGATAATTCCAATAATTATTTTCCTCAAAATATTCCTTAGTTTTTTTATCATTTTCTTCACTTGTCATAATATACCAAGGTATTGTGACATTATATTTTTTATTTGCTCTTTTTAAATCCTCACACATTATTTGAAATAATGATTTTTTTATATTTGTTTCTTCAAATTTTAATTCATAAGTTCCTTTTGGTCCTTTATATCCTAATCTTGTGCCTTGCCCTCCAGCCATTGTAACAACCGCAAATTTTTGAGATTTAATTATATCTTCACCAATTGAAATAAATCCTTGCATTTCTTTTGCATCAATAAGATTTTTTTCGTAGTGATATAATGGAGAAATAATTGCAGTGTCCTTATCATTTATTGTTTTTTTAGAATGTTCATAAAGACCTATAATTTCGCTAAAATCCATAGTCAAAATTTGATCTATTAAAATATCTCTTTGTTCTTTTGTTAATTCTTTATAAAAGAGTAATAAATGTTCTTGATTGTATTTTTTTAAAATAGCTTTTGCTCTTCTAAATTTATTAATCATATTTATTTTCCACTCCTAAAATTAAATTCTGGTGGGATTGCACCTTTTAAACTTTTAATTATTATATGTTTATTAGGTGTTTCAGAATATTCTAAATCTTTAACTTCTTTTTCAATATCATAAGGTACTCTAACTAAATTAAAAGAAATAGAACCTAGTTCTTTTGACCCATATGTACCCTCAATTATAGCATAAGAAGCAAGTGTAGAAAATTTATTTTTTTCATCATCAATATCTGAATTGCACATTTCTATTGGAATCCCAACACTTCCAGCATTTATTAATGTTTTATTTTTATATCTAACTATACAAGGTGTATGAATATGACCATATACAACAATATCTGGTTCTGGTTCTCTCATGCCTTTTCCTATAAACTCAGTATTTTTAAATAAATCTTCTGGATCTTTTAATTCATTTCCAGAATAAACTGTCCCTTCATTGCTAAACATCGGATTATATATTCCATCTAAATTATATGGACATGCATGAAAAATTCTAATTAGATGTCCACTCATGTAAAAATCATGTGAAATTGGCAAATTAAATAAAAACTGAGCTCTTTCCTCTCCAATTATTTTTCTAGAATAAAAATTTTTATTTTTATTTTCAGGTTTACATATTGCATTATCACAATTTCCTTTTATCATAACTTCTGCAACCTCTCTTAGTCTGTCAATAACTAAGTCTGGATGAGAACATTTTGTAATATAATCTCCAAGACAAAAAATTCTTTTTATTCCACGATTTTCTATATCATTTAACACTTCATTTAATGCTGTAATATTTCCATGTATATCTGAAAGTAATGCTATTTTTTCCATATTTGCCTCCTTTTTTCTTATATCAAGTTTACAATAAATTTATCCAAAAGTCAATTTTCTTTTTTCATTTATTATTTTAAATGCAATCCAAATTAAAAATGACTAAACTTACAATAATTTTAGTCATTTTTTATTATACTTTTTAATCTTTCAAATATCCTTCATAAACATTTTTTAAAATTTCAAATTCAGGGTTTCCCATATATCCAGGTGCAACTTCAAATTGATCAAATACTATAACAATATTCCCATTATTTGAAAAGTAATAATTCTGATCATCAGATATTGACTTAAATTTATTTTCATCTGTCCAATAAATTATATTTTCATCTGATTTCATTTGACTTTTCATTTGTTTCTTTATTTCTTCATTAATTGAATCTTTATATTTTTCGTTTTTAAATAAATCTGATAATTGCATTATTTTATCTTCTTTTTTATTTAAGTTATAATATTTATATTCTTTTTCAGTATCTGCCATTGTCCTTGATATAATAAGCTTTAATGTAAACCAATCCTCATCATTTCTTATAACTTCAGAATCAATACTTACAGCCAACTTTGTACTTTTGCCTTCTTCTGAATAATATTGTTGCAAAATTTCTTGAGTTAAATCTTCTACATTTTCGTTTATTTCATCATTTGCATTACTATTAGAATTATCTTCATTTTTTACTTTTGGAATTTTTATATTTAACTCACTATTTCCGTTTTCTTCCGAGTAATTACGTATTGTTACTATTTTTGCTAGACTCCCTATAACTGGTATCTCGCTCATAGCATAAGCTACCTTTGAATTTGTATTTGGCAATATTACAAAAATAGCAACTACCATTGCCATAACCAATTGTAATGAATAAGTCAACTTTCTTCTAATATCTAGTTTCCTGTTTGGAAGACTGTCTAGTGCTTCATCTACCATTTTTGCTATCCTACTTGGCATTGTTATTTTTTCTTCATGTGCCATTTTTCGTAATTTCATGCTTTTAATATAATTATTCATTAAATACTTCCTCCCATCTTATTTTTTATTTTTTCTCTTCCTCTTAATAATTGTTTTTTTATTGCTTCTTTTGTTGATTTTTTTATGTCACAAATTTCTTTTATAGATAAATCATTATAGTAATATAATATAATTGTATCTCTATATGGTTGTTTCAAACTTTGTACAGCTTCCCATAATGATAAATTTGTTTCTATATTTTTATCTTTATCAGCTATTTCAACATTAGAATCTATATCTAGATAAGTTTTACGTTTATTAATTATTTCTAAAGAAGAGTTAGTCAAAATCTTATATATCCACGACTTAAAATTTTTTTCATCTCTTAGACCGTCTAAATTTCTATATGCTTTATAAATAGTTTCTTGTATTGCATCTTGTGAATCATCATCATTCTTTAATATACTGTATGCATATCTATACATTCCGGTCTTGTATATTTTTGATGTTTTCACAAAACCATTTTTTTTCATATTTCATGAATTTTCCTCCTATTGGATACTATATATCCAGTATTATTTCAAGCTTGAAATAGGATTTTTTCTATTTCACTTATTAAGACAGTTTTTTTTATAAAATGGGGACAATTAAAAAGCTTGTATCTATTCCTTTTTTCCTTAAATTACTTTCAAATACTTCTAATGGCGTTCTGGATCTATGTCTACTTATTATATGACTTCTCATTGACTTTATCAATCTTTTTAAATTTTTATCACTTATTTCCAATTTTTTTTTGATTATTTTCAAGTAATTCTTGAACTTGTTTCTTTGTTATGTTATTTTTTTTTGAACAGTATTCATTTGTATTAAAACTCCTTTATATTTTCTAGTCAAAAATATTATACGAGTTTTACATACTCCTGTCTACTGTTCATTTACTTTTTTATAAATTTTTGTTGCATTTCAAATGAAAATTCCGGGATTTTTATGATTAATTTATAGTCAATTATTTGATTTAAATTTTTAAAAATGAAAAGGTCGATTTTACAATTGTAAAACCAACCTTTTCGTTTCTAGTAATCAGATTTCTTTTTTATCATCCCGAGTTTGCCACTTAATTGAAAAAATATTTAAATTTTTGCAAGTAAACACTTACTTCTTTTGTACTTTATTGATATAATCTCTTTGTCGGTATATAAGTATATGCTAAATAAAAAAGGAAAATGTTTTTATGTATGTAGAATGCTTTAAAAATAACGGTATTGATTATCCTTTTATTATATTTTTCAAAAACTCTATTTCCTTATCCGCTTCTAACCTTACAAATAAAGGTTCTCCTTTTTCAACAACTTTTGTTTCTTCATATTTGGGATAATCATTTATCTTATCCCATTCTTTTAAAGTTTTATCATTAATTCCTAGTTGCTCAAACATTTTATTAGATGTATCTTCCATCGCTGGTTTTATTAATATTGCAATTTTTCTCAGTGCTTCTACTAAATAATACATTACATTTCCTAATTCTTTTGTCTTTCCCTCTTTATATAACACCCAAGGCATTGTTTCATCTATATATTTATTTGCTCTTGATATAATTTTCCATATTTCAGATAGAGCATCACATATATGTGATTCATCCATTTCCTTTTCATATTGTTTTATGCTATTTCTAATTGTACATTCAAAACTTCTATCAATCTCTGTTATCTGTTCTGACTTTTCAGGAACAATTCCTCCAAAATATTTATTTATCATACCTATTGTTCTGTTTAATAAGTTCCCTAAATCGTTGCATAAATCAGTATTAAACATCTCTACAAAATCTTCAGGAGTAAATACTCCATCTTGTCCATCTCTTAAAATCTTTAAAAGAAAATATTTTGTGGCATCTAATCCATATCGATTTACCAACGTCTCTGGATATATTACATTTCCTTTTGATTTAGACATTTTTCCGTCTTTCATCAATACCCAACCATGTACTAATAATTTTTTTGGCATTGGTAAATCTAAAGCCATTAAGAATATAGGCCAATAGATAGCATGAAATCTTATAATGTCTTTTCCTACTATTTGTATATCTGCAGGCCAGTATTTTTCAAATTTTGTTTTATCATCTGACATATATCCTATTGCCGTAATATAGTTTGTAAGTGCGTCAAGCCAAACATAAATAACATGTTTTTCATCACTTGGCACTTTAATTCCCCAGTCAAAGCTTGTACGTGTTACGCATAAATCTTCTATCCCTGGTTTTATAAAATTATTAAATATTTCATTTTTTCTATATACTGGATCTATAAAGGTTGGATTTTCTTCGTAAAATTTTATAAGTCTATCCTGATATTTCTTCATATTAAAGAAATATGCCTCTTCTTTCATCTTTTTTACTTCTCTACCACAATCTGGACATTTTCCATCTACTAATTGTGTAGGTGTAAAATATGTTTCACAAGGTGTACAATACCATCCTTCATATTCTCCTTTATAGATATCTCCATTTTCCATAAATTTTTCAAATATTTTTTTAACAACCTTTGTATGTCTTTCTTCTGTTGTTCTTATAAAATCATCATATTCAATTTTCATTTCTGTCCATAACTCTTTTGCCATATCTGCCATTTCATCTACATGTTCTTGAGGTGTTTTCCCTTTTGATATCGCTACTTCTTGTATTTTTTGACCATGTTCATCAAGTCCTGTTAGCATATATGTATCAAAACCCTTCAATTGTCTATATTTCTTTATAGTATTAGCTAATGTAGTTGTATAAGCCGTTCCTATATGAAATTTTCCACTTGGATAATAAATTGGTGTTGTAATATAAAATTTATTCTTGTTCAATTTACAAATCCTCCCTTAAACTTATTAATCCACTTATATAATATATATAAATTACGAAATTATTATACACTTTTTTAAGAATTATGTCAATTACTTTATCTACGAAACAAATTATTGAAAAAATTTTTCTAAAATCTATTGACAAAAAATAAAAAATAATATATACTAAAAAATGTCTTGTGAA